>Ga0325411_1003920_pt1 | contig 16720 bp, 13 predicted proteins | sample PopdelMetagenome_13_FD_206181 | JGI IMG/M metagenome (GOLD analysis project Ga0325411, IMG submission 206181) | Populus deltoides microbial communities from Bellville, Georgia, United States - Xylem-PdIQD-R4 | ecosystem: Host-associated > Plants > Phyllosphere > Stem > Wood/Secondary xylem...
TAGATGAATGAATTGTTTATTTATGATTTTATAAATTAATTAATTAATTAATTCTTGTCCTCATTGCACAAATAAAATAAATAAACAATAAAACCATAATTTAGTAGTAATTAAGGGTAACAAACAATTAATAATCCATCCACCTAAATTATTATTATTATTATTATTTAGTCTCTGATATTCCTCCTCTCTCTAGCTCGGCAAAAGGAGCTTCCTTTCTCCAATCCCCAAATTTGCAACTCTCACACGCAGGTGCAATTTCTCATTTCCATGCCCTATTTCTCTTCCCCGATCTCAATGCTCCTCAATTTTGCTACTGTTAACTTCCAAGACTCTATCACAATTCCTTCTTCTTCATCTTCTTCGGTTTTTTGGTTATAAAGTTTCTCACTTTAGGGTTTCTATCGATTCTCCTGGTCTAGGTTTGTGATCCTTTTTTGTATTTGTAATCGTAATTAAGCTGGGGTTTGATTTTTTCTCGTAATCTTACTGAAATTTGTTGAAAGTTTGGGACTTTGAAATTCATTTTGTGTTTTGGTGAATTGGGGTTTCGATTTTCAGGTACCAGGATTGTTTAGTAATGTTCTTTTGTTTATGAATTGAGAAATTATGAGCTAATTTTGGATTTTTACCAAGTAATTGAAAATATAAATGGGGAACCTGGAAATTTTTTTGTAGGATTTAATTGCTTTTTAATCAATTTCAGTTTAATGCATTTTAGAGAGATATGATGGAATGCTGTAATTCCTAACTTATCGAATGCTTAGATTAATAGTTAACCTAAATGAATAGGTTGATTTCTTTGTTCTTTTTTGTGCCACCCTGTAATTACTGGTTCCTGGATGTTAATATTTTTTTTTTGTTGTGAATTAGTTTGCTATATTTGGTCAGTGTCTGTCGTAGCGCAATTGTTATTGGTTATTTAACATTTAATTCCACCTCAAGTACCTATTGTGTTCCAACAAGCAGTGAAAACTAGCTTGTTCATTGAATAAATGATTGTTATTGTTTGTTTCTTCAATGTATCATCATGGGATATGAGGAGATATATCTGAATGTTCTGTTTTAGTAGTTTTTTGCTGCAAATTTGCTGTACATCTTATACGTGTGAAATTATGTGCTCTTTACATGTGGACATTTGTATAATCCTTTCTTTCTTATAGACAACAAATCTACAGCTTTACTATTTTTCAAGCATTTTAATTTTTTTAAATTCTGCAATTAGTCTGTGTTAATTTTGCTTTGTGGTTATGTTAGTTCCTGTTGATGCGTGACTGATTGGCTTGAGTTGATATTGTTGGGTAGGTGTGGAATCGTTAGTAAAATATGTCCCATTACCAAGGGGATGATGCTGAATACATGGCAGATGAATATGAAATGGAAGATGTTGATGATGACATGGACGAAGAATTTCGTGCTAGGGAGATGGGCTCAGACTCTGATGTTGATGAATATGACTACCCGGTTTGTGATCTCTACTACATTATTCTTACAGGCAATCCTAGACAATTATTGCCACTGTTACCTTGGTGGTTTAGAGAAGTAGCATTTTTGTGTTGTTCTGCTGCAGAATAACAAAGTAGCTGACATGTCTGCTGCCGACGCTAGAAATGGAAAAGACATCCAGGGAATTCCTTGGGAAAGGCTTAGTGTTACTAGAGAGAAATACAGGCAAACAAGGCTAGAACAATACAAGAACTATGAGAACATACCCCATTCTGGGGAAGTTTCAAGAAAGGTGATTTCTGATTTCATCTCTTTTCTAAGTGCTCCGTGTCAGCAAGATTACTTCAACAGTTTCATACTCTCTTTTGTTGCATGCAGGATTGCAAAATTACTAAAAAGGGGGGCTTGTATTATGAGTTTAGACGAAATTCTAGATCTGTCAAATCAACCATTCTTCATTTTCAGGTTAGTGAGAAGCCAGTTTTTTCTACAGCGAAAATTGTGACAAATCATGGAGTCAGCATCTAGTAGATTTTAGATTTATGATTGAGTGAAGATAAGCATGAAGTAATTGTGATTTTTGAGTGACTGACATACATTTATCTGTGATTTTTGGTGATGCAGTTGAGGAACTTGGTTTGGGCCACAACAAAGCATGATGTCTACCTCATGTCACATTTCTCTGTCACTCATTGGTCCTCCTTAACTTGCAGCAAGTCTGATGTTCTTGATGTTTCTGGACATGTGGCACCAACTGAGGTCAGTTGTCGTGACACTTTCTTTAGCTGTGTTGCAGATTGATATTTAGATTTGATTTCTTCCATGAAATTGATCAATTTATTCTGTCTTCTAGAAACATCCTGGAAGTCTGTTGGAAGGATTCACGCAGACTCAAGTTAGTACTCTAGCAGTAAAAGGTAATTTGCTAGTTGCTGGAGGGTTCCAGGGAGAACTTATTTGCAAGGTAAGTTCAGAATCTTTCTTTTGCAAGTCTTTTTCTTGAAACAGGTAAGAGACCATTGTTAGTAGATAAATGCCACTTGTATGAGGTGATGGTACCTTATCTGCTTGAATTGTCACTTGGAAGTTTAAAGTTTTTCATTAAGATTTTTGGAAACTATAATCATGTCACCTCTCAGATTTGATTTTAATGATTTCTCTGGTAGTAACAAACAAAGGCTAACAATCAAGCTTTTTTTTCTGGAATGCAGCATCTAGATCGGCCTGGAGTAAGCTTTTGTTCCAGAACAACTTATGATGATAATGCCATCACCAATGCTGTTGAGATTTATGACAGTCCAAGGTATTTATTTTCCATTGTACTGATGGTGGCCTATAACGTTTCAATGTAGAAATAACCTACCTTTGTTGTTTAAATTGCCAGTGGTGCAGTTCACTTCACTGCTTCAAACAATGACTGTGGAGTAAGAGACTTTGATATGGAGAAATATCAGCTCTCAAAGCATTTCTGTTTTCCTTGGCCCGTGAATGTGAGTAAATAATACCCAGTTTGGTTATTGGCTATGTTATTTCTTGTATTTGTAACGCATGCTCTACAATTTGTGATACTTGGAACTCTTGCGCTGATTACTCTAACAATGCCACTCATAGTTTCTCCTATATCACCACATGCAGGTGGGTATTATGGAATTAGTGGCCTTCCAGATAGAAGTTTGGATTCCTCTTATAGATAGAGGAGATCAAATCTTAGTAATAAATCTAAATTTTGTTTTCCACAAATACAGATCAGTACTGCACCTAAAATGTCAGGTCTTCTTCTTAGATTAACTGGTTCTGAGCCTTGTATTTATACAAATTGCTCTTGGATGTCCATTGGGATTTAATTTATTGTTGCATCTTTCTGCAAGGGTTGCTCCATATGAAGTAATTCAGTGCTGTATCTTTAGCCTCCTCACCGAGTGGTTGTTAGGCACTGGGTGAGGAATGACACATCAAGCATTCAGGGAATCAGCTACTTATGATGTTAATTTGATGGCATGCTGACAATTTGTTGTATAAAGAATATTATTTCCTTGTCTCTGCAATGTTGAGTCCATTTTGCTTGATTGTATAAATGTTGTTTTCTTGAGTTATGTTTTTGCCAGGGGAGGCATGATGATGTAGTTGTTGCGTTTCAAGATAGAAGGGGTGGCTGAGGCCAGATTGCTTTAACAACTGGAACATGCATAGAAACATTTGATGGTGATATCATGTTTTTTGTGTCATGTATGCAGCATACTTCCCTTAGTCCTGATGGAAAACTTCTAACAATTGTCGGGGACAACCCAGCTGGTATGTTGGTGGACTCCAGCACTGGAAAGGTACTTGTCTTTCCTGGCCATCAACTTTTCAAATATGAATTCTGCATAGTATACGTGGTAATCTGAATTTTGAATGCTTACAGACAGTGGCATCCTTGTCTGGGCATTGGGATTTCTCTTTTGCATCAGCGTGGCATCCTGATGGGGTCACCTTTGCTACTGGGAACCAGGACAAAACATGCCGCATTTGGGATGCTCGAAACCTGTCCGAGTCAGTAGCTGTTTTGAAGGGAAATCTTGGTGCAATTCGAGCAATTCGTTTCACATCTGATGGCCAATACATGGCAATGGCTGAGCCTGCAGATTTTGTTCATGTTTATGATGCAAAAAATGGGTATGAAAAGGAGCAGGAGATTGATTTCTTTGGTGAGATATCTGGTGTGTCATTCAGTCCTGACACAGAGGCTCTTTACATTGGAGTGTGGGATCGCACATATGGTAGCCTCCTTGAGTATGGCCGTTGCCGGAACTATTCATACCTCGACTCCTTTGTTTGAGTTGACTGCAGATATGTGTGTTGGTATGGTTTTTTTTTTTTCCTTGATGCAATTGAGGAACACAATAAAATCATACAATGTAGAATAAGGTTTAGGTGTATATGTATTTCTGTTGTGGAATTTTAGGTTCTCGTGGTTCTATTAGTCTTGGTGCCACTGTTGTTGGGTTATTATAAGATGTGTAGAAAGGAGGGTATGTACAGGAGGCTAGAAAGTAACATTCAATGCGAACAAGAAAATGAAATCAAACTTCTGCTTCATCAGGTGGAGGACATTTTGTAACTTTTTTCCACTTTCCAATGTCTTAGTGGCTTTATTTCTTGTGATTTCTCGTCTTTCTGATTGGTTTCCTGCTCCACCATTTTGCAATTTGCAAGGTGAAAAGGAGATTAATGATCGTAACGAATCTTTTTTTCCCCTAATTATTTGAGATTCACTAGTGAACTTGCTTTCTTATATGGGCCACGCAATTCTTGACGAAACGTAGAAAGTTATCAACAACAAGGCGACATCCCTTGCACAGGTACCATTCAGGTCCTCCCATTCTGGTATCGAATCTAGGACGTTGATGGCACCTTTTCCTACAAACGTCCAATTAATCATCGTCCTGATCATATGATCAGGACTGCTACTTTTACCTTTCACCAGTTTCATTGTTATTTTTATGTTCCTTTTCTTCTAGGCTAAAGGCACCGATAGAGTGCCTAATTCTCCTTTACACTTGATCTCTTACTGGTTTTGGACCAACCCTTTATAAGTAACCAAAGGGAATTTGGTAGTAGCATCCTGCAGCAGATCCTTTATTCTGATAATTCTCTATAAACATGTTTATTAATTTACTTTCATCCTGTAGCAATTTGCAATGTATGATCTCCACATGATTTTCCATTAGGGAACTGTTTCTTGTAAACTCGGCATAAGTTTTGTTCAAGATGATCAACAAATTAAGAACAATACCAAAGTTTGATGATGGGATTAGAGCAGCAGTGACTTGTGATTTGGGGAGAACGTGAGTGTCTATTTATTTATATTTGATTAAGCAGAAAAGGCCACCCGACTAGGTTTTGTTTTTGGCTTCTTGATTAGTGACTGTTTGTCTGACCAGAAATTAAAAAAAGAAAATCAAATAGAAATGTAAAAGAAGAAGAAGAAGAAGCTTTATTTATTTTATAAATAATAAACATAGTTTATCTCCAATATTAATTTTGGGATATTCCAAGTTTAGGGCAAACATTCAATTTTTTTTACAACTTGTCCTTGGAGGCTAGACAATTATGAAAGTGGTGTGAAAAATTCCAGGGACACCATTCGCATTCAGGGCCAAAAATCTCTAATCCACAAAGAACCAATGAAGCAAGGCCAGCTCACCAACCAAAATCTTCCTGCTATCATTTCCATCCTCACAGCATAATCTCCCTTGGCTACTCTATATCTATACCACCACTAGTGGAATATATGATCTTTATCCACCACTGCACAATCTCAACATCTCCAGATTTCTCATAATCCAAGCCTCTCTTCAACTCACAAGGCAGGCGCACTTCCACCGATGGCAACCTCTAGCTTGCTCTTCACTCCCACTATCCAAAAGAACCACCACAACCTCACCCCATCCAACCTCTCATTCCAAGGCCTTAGACCCCTCACCAGGGCCAAAACCACCTCCCTCTCCAAGATCAGCACCGCTGCACCAAAAAGGAGCTTAGCTGTGAAAGCAGAGCTTAACCCATCACTGGTCATAAGCTTGAGCACAGGGGTATCACTCTTTTTGGGAAGGTTTGTGTTCTTTAACTTCCAAAGGGAGAACGTGGCAAAACAAGTGCCTGAGCAGAATGGTTTGACTCACTTTGAGGCAGGAGATAAGCGTGCCAAGGAATATGTAAGCCTCCTGAAATCAAATGATCCAGTTGGTTTCAACATTGTTGATGTTCTTGCTTGGGGATCCATTGGCCATATTGTTGCCTACTACATCTTAGCCACAGCCAGCAATGGCTATGACTGGGACCCCAGCTTCCCATGTTGCTTTTAGATTTATTGTTCTGCCTTCAATTGATTGTGCTTCACTTGTGTAAACCTTGTATAGTGGTTCATTAGAGAGGCTTTTTTTTTTTTTGTGGGAAATTTAAGGTTCGGATGATCATCTTAAATATGTGTAATCTTTCCCTTTCCTTGCCTTGTGATGTTCAATTGAAGCACCAAAATAATTAAAAAAAAAAAATTATGGACAAGGGTTTCGCACGGTTACACAACAATAATTAAAAAGATTTGGAAAACAAATATATTTAGTTTCTTGTTTGAAGAGTAAACATCTTGTTTAAAATATTCATGTACTAAAAACTCTAATTGATCAATAAAAATATCAAAATTAAGTTGAAAAAAAATAAAAAATATTATTACCCTTAAAGTGTCATACTAAAATAAGTTTCATCAATGTTTTTGTTTTAAATTGCTAATAGTTTGTTATGTTATGCTATTAATGATTTGCATGTTTATAATATTTCTCATTGTAATATCAATAAATATTGAAGTTAATATTTTTGACTCGGACGACAATAAATATTGAGGTTGATATTTCAATTTTTAACTATAATATTATGTGATATTGGTCTTTTCTCGAAGAGAGGCATTCTTATTAGTCATCATTTTATATGACATACTTTAACATTTTTATTATACTCCATTCAACAAGATAAACTTAACATTTTCATTTCATCTTTCAATAGTGAATTTATTAGAAATCAGTTTTCATAATTTATTTTAATTTGTTTTATATAGGGTTATCATGGTCTCATAACTTGGATTGTGAATTCAAAAAGTTAATCCGGGTTAACTTGGATTGATCCAATATATAATTGTCTTAATATTTTAAAAAATGATATCATCTTGAATTTTGATACAAGAAGGAAAATGATAAAGAAGATATTGATGATGGCATGGAATGCTATCTCTCTTCTTCCCAATCAATTAGGGTTTGAATTTCATGGTGATGGTGATACTGCTGAGACTAGATCCTCAGAAGATAAGCTTAGAATTGCTGCTTTAGATCAAGATAGTAAGAAAAGTTTTACAGACGATTGCAGCCTTGAAACAGAAGAGAATTGTAGAAGAATTAGGAAGTACCAAAAGAGGTTGGCTGGGGTCAGTAAGAAGCTTATTTTCTATTATTTAAGGTTTTGTGTGATATAATTAACCAGCTCTTTTAGAAATTATATTAATTATTGTTTTAGTTTTAGGTGAATGATAACTAGTAATAATTAGCTTTTTACTAAAAATGAAAGTTAATATAACTACTAATATTTAGCTGTATAAAAAAAATGTATTAAATTCCTATTCTGGAGTCCATAAGTATACACTACAATTTTAATTATGATACTAAAGGACTAACTAAGCACCTATTTTTAATTTGATTCTCGTCGTTGACATGCACCAAATCTTGCATGTTCGGCTTGTACTTCCTTGGTAAACTAGAGGCTTTGCAATTAAGGTAGCTTCGAGCACCAGCCAACTACTAATAGTTTTGCTTCCAAGAAACTAGAAGAAGAAAACAAGAAGATCGATTTGCCTTGCTGCTAGGAAGGAACAAAAACAAATAACCTAACGAAAGCAGCTCCATTCACTGTCATTTGGACATTTATACGAGACCAAGGATTCAACACCATTGCATGGTTGACATTCGACACCAGAATAACCTGAAATTAAAATCCCAATTCCCCCCTTGGAACCATGTTTTTATCAATCAAACATGATCAACTTGAATACAATCCGAGCTTCAACTCATAAAGGGGGCATCACCAAAAGGAAAAGGAAAAGGATGAAAAAGACCCTATCATCTTAAGAGCTTTACTCAACAGAAATTTAAGAAGAAATGAATTACAAGAGCGACAACGAAAATCAAAAACTTTGTTACAACTACAACCCCATCGTCTACTCCAACCCCAAAAAAGAGAGAACATTCTACGTGAAAATATGATACCCAATCTTTGCTTACAGATGTTGAGAATGGACAGAGAAGAAAGACCCGTTGTTTTATTTAAGTGGGTGCAACCACCCCAGAAGAGGGTGATAACTGCAACACTAATAGCCAAAAAACCAAGAAAAGCAAAATCAACTGGATGAAAAAACACGCAGTCACCTTACATACTTTGCTCTGCATCTTAAACACCTCTTCGGTCCCTAAAACATCTCCACAGTATTTTTCTAGCTTCTCCGCTTGTTTCTTTAGTGACGCAGCCTTGATTTCTGCTTCTCCTAGCTTATTTAGCATCTGCACTTGCTCACCAGCCAGAGCCTGTTGTTCCTCAAATAGGGTGATTTGATCACCTGCAGCAAGTCTCAACTTCTGCAGATTCCTTGTTAATGCCAGACACTTAATCTCAGCCTCGATCTTTTGCTTGAAAAGGCCCTCAAGCTCGTTCTCAATCTCTCTAGATTTCTCTTGTTGCAATTCCGCGGTACTCGCTGATTCTTCTTTTGGTGACTTGTCACCATTCAAGGAGGCTTCCAGTTCAGCAACCACCGTCTCCTTCATCTTGAGCATAGCCTTGGTCAACTCCAGGCTGCTTTCCAAGTATTTTACATTCTGTGTTAAGCTTAATACTTGGAACTCCAATGGACTTGATTCTTTGAAACTTTCAGAATCAAACTTGTCAGATAAGCTCGATTCATGGATTTCTGGATCAGCTAAAGAGGAATCTTCCACTACACTGCTAACTTTCCCGATCTCCCCCAATTTTTGAACCTCTGCAAGAGAAGACATAATTCAGTTAACTATGCTATCATGCTACCTTTCCATTTTATCTTGCAGAAAATGGACAAAAGGTCTTCATCCACAACAAATTTATCTGATGCAACAGATGTGCCATCAACAACTTGAACGAAAGGATAAGTGCTATCTAGATGTATCAACAGGTGAGGGAAAAGGGAAACAACAGGAACAATTCAACACCAGACAAGTGACCCAAATTAGGAGACTGGCCATAATTACCTAAGACATGGATCAATTCCATACATAAAATGGGGCGAAAACACCATGTGCCACAGACTGGAATACTGTATGAATGCCACTTCAAAATGATGACCATGTAATTCAAGCCCATATCTTGCTTCCAAGCAACACTTAATATAAAACGATAATTAATTTCAAAGTAAATGGCAATTGGACTGCTCAGATGAAACAATCCTGAATTGCATAAAAGGGAGATAATTGTTTTTACTGGAATCACCTAACTTCTGCTTTCTTAGATTAGAAAGGTAAGTGGAGTTTAAACAAACAATAGCAGTAGGACAGTAGGGTTCGACTTCCACAGACTGCAAGTCCCAATGTTGACCATCAGCTGCAGGCCTTAAGGACTGTGCTCAGCCAGGCACATCTCTTGCAGGGAAGGCTCTGGGCCTGGGTTGGTGGAGGATTAGTCAAGTCCAACGATGGATACCCCACCTCCTCAATACTAAAGAAAGAAAAGGGATTTGAAGTGTAAGTTCCAGATTGAAAATTGATATAAAGGGAGAAAGAAGCATTCAGCCAGTGGGAGATGATTGTTCTTATTGGATGCCCTAACTTTTGTGTTTTGGATTGAAGATGCAAGTTCCAATTAAAAACAGATACTGACGGAGAAAGAAACACTCAGCCTGTTAGAACACAGCCTAAAGCGTGAGATCAATATTTACATCACAAAGAAAAGACTGGCTAACCATATGTCCTCATGCAAACCAGTTATACCAAGTGCGAAGCAAAATACAAATCTTTGAATGTGTAACAGGAATAAACAGCAGGGACATGATTAGCCTTGGAATATAAATCTTTCTACCTTCAAATTGAAATATGTCTAGTAAACTAACACCAAATCCTATTGATAGCACGTAGGCTGAGCTACTGCTCTTCCTTCTAAGAACCATGCTTCTCAATAATTTCACAATTACATTTCTGAAAAATGCTGATTACTATCGATTAGAATTGTGTCTATAAGGAGAAAAGGCAAACACAATTACATAGATACCTGGAAGAAGCATTTACAGGACTATCTACAAAAAATTGTCAACCTCTAAAACCAAACAGCTATAGCAAAAACAAATTATGAGGTATGATACAACTGCAAATCAACAATACAATATATGATAGAGCACACATGGCCTATATAAAACACGTCATAAAAAAAAATTATCGAATCCGATAAAAGATAGTCAAACCAACCATTTTCAAGAGCTTTTTGCACAGATTGGAGAGAAAGTATAGACTCAACCCATTGATCCTGATCTGCCGAGGGTCGGTGATCAACCCTTTTTTCTCCCTTATCTGTCCAAGATACTTCTGCAGCTAATTCATCTTCTGAAACATCTTCAACTTCTCCAACATTCTCCTGCCCATAACCAGCATGTACATCCCCGCTGAATTGTTGTTCACCTGCATGGGCTTCATCACTGTTTTCTCCGTCGTAAATCATTGACCTTCCACTTTGCTTTCCGTTACTGGTCACAGAACAATCACCCTGCATAAAGACAAAGTTGGAGCTTCTTGAATCAGATTCCATGCTGGAATGAGAGTTTTCCTTCTCGATTTTGACCCTTTCTCCTCTAGGCTTCTTACCGTTTTCTACCCATCCCTTCCCTTGTTGAACCTGTTGAGCTGAACTACCCACACCCTTCCCACTCAAACTCTTCACCCTGTTCTTGTCCCTTGCATACCCTGACACTGCAGGCAGGTCATGCCTCACCCTAGGAGCACTAGCTGCTGTTGAGGACTTGCTACTCCGATCCTCACTATTCTCAGAATCCATGCCAGCTGAGAAAGCAGATGCAACCATAAATCTAGATTCCAAACTAGACCCACGGGTCACAAACGCATCACCAAGAGCCACATTTCTAAATAGATTAGCCGATCCAAAAGAACCATCGCTGTTTTGCATGACCTCAACCGGCTTTAAATTTGTTGGTTCAGCCGGATTCACAGCACCAGAGAATACTCGTTTCAAAACTTTACAGTTATCTGCATCGACACTAGCATCCTTAACAACATCTCTCCTAATTCGCCGCCATTTCTTCAAGCCAAATCCCTTAGTCGGAGGTGACCCTCCAGCAGGAGATATGGCCGTTGAAGGCGGTGACTTCCCTGAATTCCCCACTTGCTCACTTCCCACACCTTCCTCAACTTCTCCATCATGAGGCAATGTATTCGTATCACCATTACCATTAGCACCCATGTCATGAATTATCCCATTTGAACATGATCCATTAGCCTTTATCTTACTGTTATCATTCTCACCATCACCATCACCATCACCATCACCATGATTTAAGGGACAGTCAGGGGTTGTGGATGGAATGGTGGTGGTTAATTCATTATCTTCAACAGATTCAAGCGCAGGACTTTCACTCTCCAAATCCATAAATCAGAGGTTTAAAGGGTAGTCTCTCTGGATCAAGATCAAGAACAAAGAACTATCATTCCAGCAGTATTATGCACAAAATGTGGAAAATTGAATAAAATATATAACACTTTGCATCAAATTCAAATAGCCCTTTTGATAACATGATTCAATTTTCCTATCCATGAACAGATTTAAATGAATTAAACAAATCCAAAAGAAAGCATAATTCAAAAGAGTGAGATATTATTGAAGGAAAAAAACAAGAGTGAAAGATAAAAGGATATACCTTTTTATATCCATAAAATTAAAAATGGAAGCTTTGAAATGAAAATTGAAGAAGAAAGGTGAATGGAATGATGGGGAAAATCAAAAGGAATAGAAACCATAAACTGTGCTTGAACTTGCAATTTCGTACAGAGGCAGTGCGTCCTGGCGTGGCTGGAATGAAATTGTAATTATTCGTTGACGATTACTAGTAGTAGTAGTATTTTCTAAGAAATAATTAATATCAATAAGTAAAAAAGGAAAGAATGAACGTGGAGAGAGGAAGATGGGGCCACATGGAAGAGGTAAGGATGGGCCAAGAACCCAACGTGTCCAAGTGGGGCATTGCTGGCCATTTGATCACCATCACCACCTGCGATTCTTTCCAACACTAAAACATCAATTAACAGATCTCATCTGACGAAAGTGTCGGTCTCCTGCTAACATTATGCTCTTTACTGATAAACTGTATATATTCAACCAAAAGAACCACATGCAAAGACGCAATCGCCCCTGGATTCCTCCCTTTCTTTCCCTTGTTGCGAGGGCAGAAAGGTCATTTAACAATCTTTAAAAAATTTCAAAGACATAAACACCCTTTGCTAGCTGTTCATGTTTTTTTGGGCTCGGGGCTAAGTAAGTAATTACATTATTTTTAAAAAGAAAAAAAAATTATAGTAATCGCTAGCAATTCTTTGATGCGGAGTTTTAAAAACATGGAAAAAAAATAGAAAATTCAATAATAAAAAATAAAATTGCCACAAAAACAATTAATTAAAAAAAACTCAAAATAAAATAAAATAAAATATCCAAAGCCAGTCCTTTCTCAAATTAAAATAAAACACCATGCTTTGAGTGTTGTTTACTGTTTTTCTTTTTCATGGGTCCTCTGTCGGCTCTTGTTGGAATCTTGAGGGGTTTTTTTATTAAGAAAAAAAGGTTAAGATATTTAAGAAAGAGTGCTCCTTCTTTTAATTATATTATAAGTTCAAATCTTAAAAGAATTTATTTTTAATTCTCTCTTTTTTTTTTTAATTTCTTGTCCCCTTAACATATGGTACATATATATATATATACAGCATGGTTCAAATATAAAAATGATCCAATGTTGTATGGTTACTAGCTAGAATTGTCTGGTTTTCTTTGTAATTTCTTGCCTTGTTACCAGAATCAAATTAATTTCTCTTTCTATACACACCAGATTCTTAATTTGTAGGGTAATATTCACATACATCATGTAAATTATATTTGTCGTGTCTATCAATGATGATGTCCACATGATTAATTTGACTATGTAATAAGATATTGGTTATGAAATAATCCAACTTACTTGATTTGTTCCTTTTAAATAAAAATTTAATATTTTATAACTTAGTTGTTTTTATATTTATTCTTTGTGTTTTTAAAAATTATAGTTTATATTCTAAGTTTTGCTACACGTCCTAAATTATTTTATAATTTAATTTATTTTACGTGTATAAAAAAATATAAATTATAATTTTTTAAAACATGAAAGATAGTATAAAAACAACTAAATTATAATTATATAAGATGATTAGTGTAATTTCTTAAGATTTAAATGAATTGTGAAATGGGGTAAGACTATGCAGTGTGTGTGTGTGTGTGTATAGAAGTATACTGGGGTTCAAATATATATATATACCAGCTTTTTATCATTTCCAAGTTCTATTTTTTGTGGCTATAAAAATTGTAACTTCAATTTTATTTTCCTAAGAAGTAATTAATTAAATCATGTCATCAACTAATATTTAAAGATGGATTTTGTTACAGATCTTGAAGATTAATTAAGAATAGAATTCAAAAGGCAGAACTTGGGAGGTTTTTTTTTTTTTTTTAATGGAATTAATGGATTGTACTTTGGGATAAAGGATAACTCAATCTTCAAGATAGGATCACTAGATTAACTGTTGCCTCCCAAAAAGAGGCAGACAAAGAATATCAGAAAGAAACCCTAGATCATGAGGGAATCAGAATATTTTTTTTATACTTGTTGTGATCGTGCATGGGCTCCATTAATATCGAACACGATTTTGTTGATTACTGTGAATTAAGGGGTTTGTCATTAATTGGTGATTATGCAAAGGAAGATTGAAAGACATATATATATGATCAAAGCCATAAATTTGCTATCTATCCGTCACTTCATGCAAAGGAAGATGAGAATGGTTTGTTAATTTGACGAGTCTCTTGTTCTTCCTAGGTTAAATTAAGCTTTTAGATGTGTGTGTGCTTCTTTTTTTATATTCAGCATTATGGAGTATATACATTTAATGCCTGTTCTTCTCTGGCAGATCTCTCAAATCAAAATTATTGGTCTCTTCCCCTTCTTTAATTGATAATCGAACGATACTAACCTGAGGTTTTAGCTTGCTAGCATACAATGTCTGGCCAAGAGAGACTTAAATTGTGGGAAGTTACTGCTGGATGGCACTGAAATACCTCAGAATATATAGTTAGGTTCAGAAAAGTTTTTAGTATGTGTTAGTTTGGTGTTTTATTTCTTGCTCGTCGAAACTTCAATATTGATAGCCTTTCAGTAGAGTTTAACCAATAGAACTCTGAGTTTTTTCAGTCCAAGGACTGCCCGGTTTAATTTCTAGCCTCGAGTCTGTCTCTGTGCATATAAAGCCTCTTAAATTTAGACTTTGCTCCTTCTTTCTTTTCCTTGTAGCCTTGTAGGATACTTCCTCCTTTTCCCTCTCCAGTTTTCGCAAGAATCTGCCTCTACTTGCCGACTCACTGCTGCTAATTAAAATCCCACTCCCCTCAATCTCATGCTGTCACCATTTGACTTTTTTATATCGTTTTTCTTTAATAGGTTCTGGGCTACAAGATAAAAGGGATGCCCTCCTCCATTCCCTCTTTCAAGGATTAAGAGTTTCACACCCATTGTCGGTCTTGTAATATCAATTTGATGTGAGATAAGCTGAAGTTAGATTTATAGGTTACACTCTAAATTGTTGTAATATGTTTCTAGAATCATTGCATTTACACAGGCTGTTCTTCGAATTGTATCAATTTCCAATTGTTGTAATATCTTATCATCCCATTGTTAGGTTATGAAAACACCCTGAAAATAAATAAAAAATAAAAATAGTGATGGAATAATTAATAAATATGAGAGAATGGTGTTTGATAATTAAATCTAGGTGTCAAGGACTAAAACTTTTGGTTACGTACGGTTCATAGTCAAAACAAACCGAAAAAAAGATTTAATGGAATGAAAAACATCCAAAAATTAACTAAAAATGTATTGTGGTAACCATATAAAGGACCACTTGGCTTTCTAAAGAAGCTAAGAACAACCAGCCACTTAGAGAAAAGAGAGGGAAAGAAAACCTAACCATTTCTTGCAAAAATTCCCATAAATCTCACAAATTTTCTTGATCAAAGGATTGAAATGGAGTTTTGGAAGATCTATGAAGGTTGTTTACACAAATTGAAGGAGTTTAAAGCTTTAGAAGGAGGAAAAGAAGTAAGGAAAAACCAACCATTTCTTCTCATTTTTCTTCTTCAATCCTTCACATTATTGATAAAATTAGATGTTGACTTAGCCATAGCATTGCAAATAAGTCTCCTGTCTATTAGGGAGAAGATCACATTTTCTGTTACAAGACTTAGTCATTCACCACGATCTTAGGGCATGAACTTCGTGGGTTGTTATTTGATTTTATCCTGCATTGTAAGGCTATTTATAGCCACTGTTTCTATTGAATATTGAGATCAATTACTCCTAGTGTTCTAAGTGCATCAATTTATATTTTCTCAAATATAACATTTGGTATCAGAGCACAAAAGAACTAAACACAACAACCTGCCAAACACCAAAATCATGTCATAGGAAAGTAGCTTTGTTCAGCCTGCCATCCCAAAGCTTGATGGTCACTATGATAACTGGAGTATGCTGATGGAGAATTTCTTACGCTCCAAAGAATACTGGAGCCTTGTGGAGATGGGGATCACTGCAGCAGCAGAAGGAGATGAACCAACAGAGGCGCAGAAGAAATTGCATGAAGAACAGAAATTGAAGGACCTGAAATGCAAGAATTACCTATTTCAAGCTCTCGACCGATCGATCTTGGAAACCATACTGAAGAAGGACACAGCAAAGGACATCTGGGATTCTTTGAAACAGAAATACCAAGGAACTGCACATGTGAAACGTGCTCAATTGCAGGCTTTGCGGAAGGAATTTGAGGTACTGCACATGAAATCTGGTGATTCAGTCAGTGATTATTTTGCAAAAACTCTCATTATTGCTAACAAAATGAGAATTCATGGGGAGCACATGAAAGATGTGGTGATTATTGAGAAAATCCTAAGGTCCATGACTCCGAAATATAACTATGTCGTATGTTCAATCGAGGAGTCCAATGACCTGGACAATCTGTCCATTGACGAACTACAGAGTAGCTTGCTGGTTCATGAACAACGAATCAGTCGTCATGTCATAATGGAAGAGCAAGCATTGCAGGTCAGTTATGGAAGTCAACAAGGAGGTCGTGATGGGGGACGCAACCCCTATCGTGGCAGAGGAAGAGGAAGAGGCAGAGGCAGAGGCAAAGGCAGGTTTGTCTTTGACAAATCAACAATAGAATGCTACAATTGTGGTGACTTCGGACATTACCAATGGGAATGTTCCAAGACACCAGGTGATCAGAAGGCACACTATGTAGAGATAAGAGAAGAAATGTTGCTAATGGCACACATTTCTTCTCAGGATGATGCTGCGCAACACATATGGTTTCTTGATTCCGGGTGCAGTAACCATATGTGTGGCAGGAGGGATATATTTTTCGACTTTGAC
>Ga0325411_1003921_pt1 | contig 16719 bp, 10 predicted proteins | sample PopdelMetagenome_13_FD_206181 | JGI IMG/M metagenome (GOLD analysis project Ga0325411, IMG submission 206181) | Populus deltoides microbial communities from Bellville, Georgia, United States - Xylem-PdIQD-R4 | ecosystem: Host-associated > Plants > Phyllosphere > Stem > Wood/Secondary xylem...
CGGACAGGAAGTATCACAAGTGATTTTATTAATGTTTTTTATTCAGCTAAAAGTTCTATCGTTGAAGTTGGATGATCAGGGGTATCTATGTGTTCTGTAAAACAACATTTAACAATGTAGTTTGCCAAGGCCTGACCCTTTCTTGTTAGATAAGGTTTATACTGAAGTCCAAATTCTTCTAGCTCTATAGCCGATTTAACTAGACACCCAAATAATTCTAACTTGTGAAGAATCTGTCTTAGTGATTGTTTTGTCAATATAGTTACTTGATAAGTTTGGAAGTATGACTTTAACTTTCTAGAGGTGCTTACCAATGCTAGAACTTGTTTCTCTAGTTTTAAGTATCTTTTTTCTTCATCATTAAGAGTTCGACTAGAGTAAAACACAAGTTATTGTATGCCTTCATCTTCTCTTACTAGAATTGAACTCACCACTAAATCTGTCACCTCTAGGTATAGAAATAAATCATCATTCTCTAGTAGTTGAGATATAATCTTAAAGGATGACAAATAAATCTTAAGTCCTTTGGCAATCCTCAATTCATTACAAGTTGGCTATGTTTGTTAGTTTGAAGAACAATAGAGTGCACTCCCCCAAACAAGCAATGAATTTGTTAAGAGGAATCAATCTCCCTGTAAGGTTTTGTACTTACTTCACATTTTGTTAGGGCATCATGTCTAGTATGGCTTGATTTTTTTTTTAGGATTAGGCTCAATTCCCTTGGAGCTTACTAGAAAACCAAGAAATTTTCCTCCTTTGATGGCAAAAACCCATTTAGAAGGGTTGAGTTTCATATGATATTGACTCAAAACAACAAAAACTTCTTTAAGATCTAAAATATGTTGCTTAAAAGTCATTTTCTTTACTAACATGTCATCAACCTATCCCTTCATAATTCTTCCCAACCGATTCTTGAATGTCTAATTAACTTATCGTTGATATGTTGCCTCTGTGTTCTTTAATTTGAACGACATAGCTCTGTAATAATAAGTAATAGACTCAATTATAAAAGATGTTTTCTCCTTATCTTCAAGATGTATAAGGATTTGATGGTATCCTGAGTTGGAATACAAGGAGCTCAAGAACTAAAAACTCGTCATAACGTCTACTAAACAATCAATTCTTGGGAGTGGATAATTGTCTTTTGGTCAAGCTTTGTTTAAGTTAGTGAAGTCCACACACATCCACCATTTGTTGTTACTTTTCTTGACCATAACGACATTTGCTAATCAGGTCGAGTACAATACCTCCCTAATAAAGCCAACGGTTAAAAGTTTATTTACTTCTTGAGTTATAGCTTTCTATCTTTCTCCCCTAAATTCTTTTTTTTTTTCTAGAGGATCAAATATGCAGTTAGATCAATCCTTAGTTTATGGGTAGCTATTTTTGGACTAATACCTGACATCTTTGATGCATATGTTGTGAAATTAAACTTTAGGATATGCATGAGCTCCATCAATGATTGCTATTATGTTGGTGTTAAGATGGATCCCACTTTAGTGATTGTTTGCTCATCTTGTCCTAAAAAAATTTCCTTTAATTTCTTAGCAACCTCACTTCTGATTTCTAGTCTTTCCTTCAAAGACCTTTTTTGGTCCGATATCAGCACTTTCTTACCCTTCAAGTAAGTAGTGGCACATTGTCTTGAGGCTATCTAATTTCCCCGTGATGTGGCTATTCCCTTATGAGTTAGGAACTTCAAAGTCAAGTACCAAGTACTGATGATGATGTTGATTTGATGTAGAAAGGATCTTCCTAGAATGGATTTATAAGCCAATGCCATATTAATCATCATGAAGCTTTTTGGAGTGAAGCATATTTTGGAGGGGTGCCCATTATAACAAGTAATTCTAAGGCACCCTTCACTAGCATACCTGAACCCTCAATACCAATGAAGAGAGCTTTTAACAATGTTAGTTTTAAAGAGGGGATTCTTATTCGGATCATATCTTATGCGAAGAGGATGTTAACTATTGTCATTGTTTACTAGTACCTGATGTACTTTATGATTAAAGATAACAGTGGAAATGATGAGAGAGTCCTCATATGGAAAAGTCACTCATTCTCCATCTTCAAGAGTGAAGACTATTAGTACGTTCCATTGAACTAGTGATATAACAGTGGCGAGGACTTGTTTCCTATACTTCCTCTTTTCATTGTTGGAATCCCCCCTAACAGAGTTTCCTTCTAAGATTACATTGATCTCAAGTAAAGCTGTAGCGAATTGACCAAGGTCTTCTCTATTTTGTTTAGGACAAAAATCCTTCTTTAGAAACTAACAAGGTAGTCCTTAGCTATCAGTCTTTCAATTTCTTTCTTTAACACATAACAGTCCTATGTATCATGTCCCTTATCTTTATGAAAAATACAGTGCTTTTTAGAAGTGAGCGTCCTAGGAGAAGACTTCATTGGCAAAAGATATTTGACAAACTCTTTTGCCTTAGAAGGCTGCAAGGACTTTAATGAATGAGGTTTTCAATGGAGAAGCGTGTGTTTAAGGATAACCCAAACATTCCTTAAGTGGTTTCTTCTAGCTCTTCTTGGGATTGTTATCTCTTCTAGAAGAGCAATCTTGCTTGGGCAAGTGACCTCGTTTAGAGAACATTTCTGATTGTTTGTCCTTGGTAAAACAAAGAGGATAATGGCGTAGCATACTTGCCTACTTTACCCGAATGTGGCTCATCATGGTTTTCTTTACCTTCAGTAATCTTTTATCGAGCAAAGCGTATAAATCCTTTCACAAGGTTTTTTCCTTCACCTCACTAATAAAGGTTTCTAAAGCTACCAGTTTGATTAAGTCTTCAACCTTAAGCATTTACTCTTTGAATCTTTTGAGGTATATCTTTATAGACTAGTCCTCTACTTGAGTGATTCTTAAGAGTTAAGTGGAACTCTTTTTTTCTAGAATGTCTGTACTGAAACGTGCCACTAATTTGGCACAAAGGTCACTAAAGCTAGCAATTGAACCCAGTTTCAGGTTGTTGTACCATGCTCTTACTAAATCTCTAAAGGTCGTAGGGATGATCTTTCATATGGCATAGTTATCCTGAATGACTAGTTTTAAACTGATGCGTATATTTTATACATGTTCTCTAGGATCTATAAGTCTGTCATAGCTATCCAGGTTCATTTTGGTGGCGATGTAATCTTTGGGTATCCAGATGTTCAACACACATCTAGATAGAGGAGAATCTTTAATCTAATAAGAAGTGTAGACATCCTCATGAATTAATTATTCTTCCATCTATTTACCACTCTTATGCCTAACAGGCTCAGTATAACTTGATGTCTCTAGTGTAGGATGTCATGATAGACAAACAACTTCTTTCTTACGCTATTCAGATGGACACCTAGAAAAACCATTTCACGCTTGAGAGTCATTAAGGCGTGTATGCTTCTTAGAATGACTTGATGACACCTGAAGTTAAAGACCCTCTACTAGATCATTTTATCCATGTTCTTTTGGATAATATAATTATTTATGAATTCCAGATGGGGCTTACTGTTATGGAGGTGAATGAAGAGATGCAACAATTTATTAAGGAGGATGTGGATTCTCTCTCGCTTGTTGATTTCCCAGCATTGCTTAGGTGAGGAGTTGTATCTGTTTCATAAGTTGTTGAAGGATTGGTTGTGCGGGGCTAAAATATTTGTCATGGTAGAGAGATGAATAGCTCATCCTATTTCATAAGTGTCCTGATTATCTATCATTAATAACGATAATGAGAGAAAATAGTTAAACAAACGACTCCAAAGATGATGTCCTAAAATCTATCTGTGTGTGTGTGTGTGTGTGTGTGTGTTTATATATAAAGGTCATTTAGTGTTTGAGATAAAGGTTAATCAATTTGTCCAAGTGTTTAGATTTTTTCTTCTTAATCCAAGAAACTCTAGACCTATGATAGAAGCTTGAGTACCTGCAAAAACCATCCCAATCAGAAGGACTTAAAAACCCTCTTATGATAAATTCAGTATATTTATGGAAAAAATTATAAATGACTAAGGGTAATAAATGACTTTAAAAATTTTTAAATTTAAGAAACAAGGATGTTTCTTCTTGAGTTTCAAGTTGGTTAATGCTTTGAAATCAATATATCTTTATCTTAAAAGATGAAAAGTTCTAACTTTTTACCTGGATGGTTCAAGGGATATTTATACCCCATGAACGTTGTCATTTTCAAAGAATGGAAGGATTGAAGAGCCCTTTGCTTTTGGCAACATTAATAGGAGACAAATACAACTTACATATTATTAATGAGATAGTAAGTATGGCAGGTCTTTTAAGAGATCTTGTATACACCTATGAGTGCAAGCATGATGGTTTATCATGTCTTTTATACTTTTATTGTAGATGATCGTCCATGATCAAGCATATAGCCTTAGAATTTGGACATTACCAAGTTCTTTGGGTTATGGATGTTCGTCAGACCCATGTTACCATGGGCTTGACTAGCTGTCAAGTTCAAATTCTTTGGGTTTGACATATTCACTAGATCTATGTTACATTGGACTTGGCTGACTAGCAAGCCTAAGAACTTTGAGTCTGACATATTCATTAGACCCATTTTATTTAAGATGATTAAGATTTTTATAAAAATCTTAACAAAAAAGTTAACTCATGAGAAAGAATGAAATAGCTCACTCATGGCAATTGAAGATTTCCATCACATACAATTAGTTTTATTATGATTTTGATTACTTATCACCAATCCATAGAGGTCATCCTATTTCTTTTATCAAGACCTATATATATTCTTTTTTTTTTAATTGGAAACAACTAACAACAATTGATCAATTCTAGTTTCTTGTATATATACTAGCTTTGATGTCTTTGTTTTTGTTAGACAATAATAAATTATCAATATTAAAAGTATTTTATTTCGAGAAAAAAAAACTCCATTATTGTTAGTTAATTCAATTGCTAACACATTGATACCTTAAAAGATACAATATCACATATGAACTGAAACAAAATATTTTAGAAAAAAAAAGACGTAAAAAAACATATTGTAAAATAAGTATTTTTTTTCCTTCTTCAGTTATCAATAATTAAATATCATACCATTTTATTTGACAAGCATGTGTTTGGTTCCTTTATTTCTTCTTCTTCTTCTTCTTCTTTAACGACAACATGTGCTTTAAAATGTGTTTAATGTGAAAGGTTTTTGAAATTTTAGATAGATCTTATTAACAGAATCCCATTCAACTAATTAGACATGATAGTTAATCCAATCCTTAGCACATTTATTGAATTGACCTCAAATAAGATGGATGTAAGATCATTAATAGTATACAATTAAATTTAATTCACTATTTTGAGTGTCAATAATTGAATACCAAATAGAATTTAATCTCCAAACATTATACTAAAATAAATTAGAGGTCAATCCCTCAAATTTATAATTTCAATGAGAATTATTTAATGTTAAAATTAACTTCTCTAAAATATTAATCTACCCATTTTTTTTAAAAAAAAAAACCTTTAGAAAAATAAAATAAAAATAATGAGAATAATATAAAAAATAAAATAAGTTGAATTTTATCTCAAACATCTTAATGACATACTTAAGGTATTCAATAACAAAATTATATTGCTATTTGTCTCATAATTGTCATGAAGTAGATTTTTATTTTTATTTTTTCTTAGAAACAAGAGGAAAAAAGAACTATACAACTAGTAATTTATCCTTGCATTTTTAAGCGAAGCCTACAAAGGTACATAATGTAAACAAAACAAGAAAAAAAATTAAGATTAAAAAAGAGAAAAATATAAAATTTTTTAATTTCTCAGTTATTTCCCTTTTCTTTTAAAGCGGCCCTTATCATCCCTAGCTGCCACCCACCATAATTTCTCAATACCATTGTTATTAGGTACGAATTTTCCTTCCCCGTGTATTTAACTGTTTCTTTCTTTTCCTCAATTCTTGGAATTCCATATGATAATATACTTCAAGAAGATTTTCAAGGTTCAATTGTTTTATTGCAGTTTTCTTTTTCTTCATGATTAAATCCTTCAAAAAAATAAATTATTTTTTATAAATATATTGTCCTTAAATAGAGTACGTAATATTGTTGTTTCACCAAAATCATGGTAATTAAACTGAAATAATTATGTGGAAAAAAAATATTGTATAATTTTAGGGTTTATGATTTTGACTGATTATATGGATAACATATTAATGACAAGAAGAGAACCATCTTATGGAAGCAGCTACAATAAGGGAATGGAAAACATGAAATGGGTGGATATATATATATTTGAAGTATAAAAGGTTTGTTCATGAGAAATCTTGGATTTTTAATAAAAATGCCTCGTTTTATAGTTGGGGAAGTAAATATCATACTAGTTAGTCATCTTGTCAGCAATAATTGGTTTTAAAGAAATAATGAGCATGACATGTTTTTTTTTTAAGGATAGGGATTGCAAAACAAATATGTTGAAATTATATTCATTAGTGATGAATTGTAATATATATGTACAATTTTGGTTAAAATATTAAGATATTAGTGAAACGCTAGAAATTTAAGCTGATGATAAAAAAATGAATAATAAAAATAATAACATATGTATACTAAATGATTATAGATGAAGATTTATGAATTTAAATCCTAAGGTATGGTAAGCTTTAAAAATAACTCGAGACAAGATACCTAATAAAACAAAAAAAAATAGTTGAACTAAAGAATAAGGGCAAGATCATAAATATGAGTTATAAGGGAAATATAAATGGCTTTTTAATGAGATGAGAATTGAACTAAATCCATGGAAAATTCTTGTTAAAAACACTAAAAAAAAGATAAATTAAAGGATTAAAAAGACATTAGGAAGGGATTTAAGCAAGAAAATTGAAGAATATCAGGAATTACCTTGTTAGAGGGAGGGCTTTGAAGGAGGAGGAGGAGAAGAGGGAAATAAGTGAGAAAAAAAAGTTCTTTCTTGTTCTTATTTATCCAATTTATTGTGTTTTAGAAGTAAGGAACCTTGATTTGAGTTAAGTTTGAATTATTAATGAAAATATGTTTTTTTACCTATGTAACTGTTATGAAAAATTGTGTTTGAATGAATGAATGACTAAATGGATGTTTTTATTATATATTGAAGTTGACAAGCATGAAAAAAAACATTGGGTAAGGTGTTAATTGAAAGAATTAAAAAAGAAAAATTCATTCCCCTTTGTATTGATGAAATTCAACCTAGGTAGAAAATAAGGGAGATGGTGTTATTTAATAAAATTATCATGAAACTTATATGTGAATATGTTAATATGGGTAATTAACAATTCGATAGGATGTGAATTTTGTAAATTAAAAAAGGAAACCCATTGTTATTGCTTATGTAAGTTCAACTAAAGACTTGAATATAAGAAAACAAATTAATTGATTTAATGGACATGAAAGTTTATTAGATGGTGGTGTAATGAAATGTTTAGAATTAGCAATGTGGGAATAAATTCGGATTTGGGTTCCAAACAATGAAAGAATGATGTATAATGTTGAAAATTTATGGTATATGAGAGGTCGCAGGATCTGTTCAGCATCAGAAGACTATAGCTAAAGTATAAGCACCGAGTAGGTGTTCTACACTTAAACATTTATAGGAATTAATTGATTTGTTTATCTATAATTTTGTTAAATGTGTATTATTCCTTGTAATGTATTTTATGGGAAAAAAAAGGAGAAAATTGTTTAGACTAGTTGAGGCTAGTGGCATCTATATGATAGATGATTAGGATAATTGTTTAGACTAACTGAGGTTAGTGACGTTTATTTTCAAATGACTAAGATAATTGTTTAGACTAGCTGAGCTTAATGATATCTATGTGATAGATGGCTATGATATTTTTTAAAACTAGCTAAGGTTAGTGATATTTATATAATAGATGACTGAGACGATTGTTTAGACTAGCTGAGGCTAGTGATGTCTGTGTTTACGCAAACAAGATAGTTTACTGGACTGGCTAAAGTTAGTGGCATCTGCGTGATAAATAACCGATATAATTTTTTAAACTAGTCAACTAAATGGAGCTAGTGACATCAAAGTACATGATGACCGGGTTATTTAATCTTTATGTACTTTTGAGAATAAGTATATAATTTGTAAGAATTTCAATGTTGTTTTGGCGAGAAGTTAATAATGGATTTGTATTTGAATTTATTATAGATATTGTTTAAATTTTCTAATGTAATGAATGATTTAATTTGTCAGGTCCTTCACATACTAGAGTGGAGCAATAGATATGCATAGTGACTTTTTTTGTTTAGATAAGGTTAATGTATTTAAGGAAATTTTTGTAATATAACTTATTATTGTATTTGGTTTTAATAGGACAATACTTGTGTAAATAGAAGTTATTAAAATGTAGTTTAATCTTACTTTTGTTTGATTAAGTTGGAAGTTCTAGCAATATTAGTAAGCCTTTAGTTTTCAAATGTATTTCTTTTATTTATATCGTTTCTTTTAATTACATGATGATGCATGATAGTTTTGCAAGTGAATTAAATTTTGTTTGGATTGCTTCTTTCTATTTCAACCAATCATTTCTACGTTGATATTCTCTGATAGATTTAGACTCAAGGTCCTCGTTTTCACTAATGATATCAAGTAATATATTATATAAAAAAATATTGTTGACGACGATTTTTGGTTCCATCTTTCTTTCGTAGAGACATAACTTATCGATATCTTATTTTTATTGTTTTCAGGTTCCTGAACCTCTTCTGGGTTTTATGACTAGTTATGTCTACATCCATGTGAATGTTTGCCTCCTTAGTAATGTCAACTTGATTATTTGCTCCTTTTCTTTTTCAAGATTTTTTTTTTAACCGATTGGTTTACCATATTTCTAACACTCCTTAGATTCATTTACCATATCTTTAGCGGAGTATCTTATTGGGATTTCAATCTAAGCTAGAGCATTTACAACTGGTATATGAGATTTGGTTACTTCTTTTGATTTAGTAAATGCATCTGATAGCTCATTTGTTATGTGTTGCAGGCGAAATATCTTTTGAACTTCTTAGTCACATTGTTTTGTACGAGGATCAAAATTTAAAAATGATAATACATATCATGTAATATCTTTATCCAAATGTTTAATTTCTCCCTCTAATAATGGAAACATAGTCTCATCAAAATGACAATCGACAAATCATATTGTAAATGAATCACTTGTTAAGGGTTCAAGATATTTAATTATCGATGAGGACTCAAACTCAATATCTATTCCCAGCCTTTTTTAAGGACACATCTTTGGATGTTGTGGCGGATAAATTGGAACATATATTGCTCAACCAAATATACTTAGATGAGAAGTGTTTGGCTCATGATTGAAAACCAATTGTAATGGGGAGAATTTGTAATATGATGTTGGCCTAATGCATATAAGTGTTGCTACATGTAAAATAACATGTCCCCAAACAAAGTTAGGGAGTTTTGTTCTTATGAGTAATGCTCTAGCAATTAACTAGAGATGTTTAATAAACAATTCAGCAAAATCATTCTAAGTATGAACATGAGCAACATGATATCCGGTGTTTTTCTCAAGTGACATGCAAAAATCATTAAATGTTTGGGATATAAATTCACTAGTGTTGTCAAGACAAATTGTCTTGATTATACAATCTGGAAATTGTGCTCGTAATCAAATAATTTGTGCAAGTAATCTTGCAAATGTCATGTTATAAGTTGATAATAAACACATATAATCATCTTGTAGATGCTTCTATTAAAACCATAAAATATCTAATTGGTTCATTTGGTGGGTGAATGGGCCCACAAATATCACCTTGAATACATTATAAAATCTTGGGGATTCAATCCCAACTTTAGCTGGTGATGGTTTAATAGTCAATTTGCCTTTAGAACAAGTAGCACATAAGAATTCTTTAAATTGAAGAATCATCTAGTTTTTAATGGATGACCATGAGAATTCTCAATAATTCTTTGTATCATTATTAATCCAAGATAACCCAACCGGTCATGCCAAATAATAAAAATATTTGGTTTATTGAACTTCTAATTCATTATTGTATTGACTTTAAGTAAACTCCGTCAGAAAAATTAAGTTAAATTGAGTTGTAGCAATATATATAGTTATTAAAAAAAATTGACCTGATAACTACCCGGAAAAAACATGAGGGAACTAGCCAATGTATAACTAAAAATAACACTAGGATAAAAAAATACAACATCTAAACATGGCCAACCCTCATTTAAGATGGAGTATAAATACACAAAGGGAGAGAAAAAGTGATTTTTCTTCTCTCCAATGGTCGGCTAAAATAGTCAAAACAGCCCCTCTCTTACAAGTTCCACCAAAAAATTCCTTGCATGCCATCTATACAAGATACTTGAGTGAGAGAATAATAGAGGTGAGGTGAAAAACCAAAAACATTGAAGTAGTAAAAGAAGGAAAAGGTCAGTTGGAACAACAATGAAGGAGGAAGGAAAAATTGAAAAGAAGGAGAAGAAAATCACTAAAACACTCCCTCAAATTCTGTTTAATTTTATGTGTTAAGGAGAACCTTTACTCTGCATTTGTTGTTTTGAATTTATTAGATGATATATGAGGAAAACCTCAGATGAGGAAACATAAGGTTCGTATACCTTGTGACTGTCAAAGACCAAATGAAGAGATTAGAAAGTTAAGATAAAAAGAGGATATTTTTAGATTCTATAACAAAAAGAATTAATATATGTTAAAGAGAAAACCCTAGTTAAGGTCGGCCTATTGAATAAGTGAAGAAAGAATAGAATTGAATGATACAATTTGATAATTAGTGACCTTGATAAGTATTTTAAATGAAGTACCTAGGCTGAAACAAAATTTTTAAAAGTATTAATATTCTTGTTTTATATCATGAACTGTAGAACTTATTTAATTGTAAGCTTAGAGTATTGATATATGATTATTTCATGCTAACATAGACATATTTGGAGTAAAAGTGATAATTTACATGAATGAACTTGAAAGAATGGAGACGATATGTTCAACCAGGAGAAGAAAATGGAAGAAAACACCCTTGTATGATGAACATCTTTAAAAAAACAAACGAGATAGTAGAAATTCAGTTTATACATAATGTGAGGATAGTTACTAGCTTGTGTTTAATGATTTGAAATAGAAATGATTGTGAATGATGGAATAAACACTTGGAAAGAATGACCTATGTTTCGGTCACTGTGAAGATTTAGGAAAGAAAGTCCTTGAAATGTAAATACTTGAATTGATTGAATACTACTTAGCAACATTATGATAAATTAAATGAAATTATAGAAGTAAACATGATCCTTGAATATGTCTAGTAGAATTATATAAATTGCGATACATAGAACATATTATGTCATGTTATAATAGATGAGAATTTGATGATATTATATTAAAAAACACAAAAGTATGCTTAGTAGAGAAAGGACATAGGTTTCAACCATCTTGGAAGAAAATAGGAAAGAAGGGTTTTCATGAATATGATGATAATTAATGGATCCTCCTTAACAATATTCAATGATTGGGTGAAATTGTAATAAATTGAAGACATTACATGTTAATTTTACTTTATATGCTCTTGAAAATGAATTGTGATGTGATCAATGTCCATAAAATAGGTTATGATATGATCTTTTTAAGAAAAGAACTTGGTATTGGCTTTTATGCATGAACTTGGGAAAAGAAATACCTTAATGAGTTAGTTCTTATTGATGATTTTCAGTCGTAAATGACTCAATTTTTGTTGATGATTTTTAGTGTCATAACAACTCAGTTTTCATTTATGACTTTCAATGTTATAATGACTGAGTTTTTGTTGACGATTTTCAATGTTAAAATAACTCAATTTTCGTTGTTGACTTTCGGTGTCGTAATGACTCAGTTTTCGTTGAGAATTTTCAATGTTATAATAACTTTGTTCTCATTGATGACTTTCAGTGTTGTAATGACTCAGTTCTCATTAACGATTTTTAGTGTCGTATTGACTCAGTTTTCATTGATGATTTTCAGTCTCGTAATGACTTAGATTTCATTGATGATTTTCAAAATAGTTGGAATGAATGTTTTATTATAACATTTTTACCATGCAAAAATATGAATAATATACACACATATAAATATATTTATATGTGTGTGAGTGTGCGCATACATGTGTGTGAAAATAATCTTTGATGATGCCTAGAGATAATATATAATTAATGGTCTCTTTATGAACTAGGAGGTACAATAGGAATTAGATCTTCAACTGAGCGAGGATACACTGGGGGAGCAGGTAGGTGATTTTCACCATCATCTAATTTTGTTAAATTCATAAGGTACATTTTTAATAATGCATTATAGTATGAATTATGTTATTTGATTAACCGTGAGTAATAAAAAATATCAGGATTAGTTTTGGATAAGGATATCCATAATTAGGATATCTAGGAATAAATAATGAAATGACCCTGGCTAATGGTATCCATGTCAAGATAACCAGGAACGAATGATGAAAATAGTTTTGGCTAATGGTATCCATGTTGAATAGTTAGGAATAAATTATAAGATTAGCTGCTAATGGTATTCATGTTGGATAGCTAAAAACAAATGATAAGATTAGCTTACAAAATGATAAGATTAGCTTTGGCTAATGGTATCCATGTTGGATAGTCAAGAACAAATGATAAGATTAATTTTGTCTAGTGGTATCCATGTTAGATAGCTGGGAGCAAATGATGTTATTAGTTTTGGCTAATGGTGTTGTCCATGCTATAACAACTCAAAGTAAATACTAAAAATAGCCTCGGTCGATAGTATTTATCGATATAATGAAAAGACAATTATAACATATTATTATTGATAAACAATTATGTCTAAGAAATTGTATTAATTGATTAGAGTACGAGATGAACCATCTTTATAATGAAGGATTCTCCATATGTTAATTCCTAAATCATAATATATAACATTGGTTGTTTGTTGGACATAGATTGAAATAAAGTAACGAGAATTAATGTTGAATGAAGATATGAAGTAATGTATTTAAGATAGACTTGGTAGAAAGTGATTAATGTGAATTTACTTTGTTAAATATTAGTCTTAACCATAAGTATATGTTTTATTACTCTTTTGTACCATAATTAATGTTTATGCACTTATATCAAGTTAATTTGCAACAAGAGCATCTCATGACCATAGCGTCTAGCAATCTAATAATATGTACCTTGTAGTAATAATCTAAGTAATAGTAAGAACAGATGATTTATATTTCATAAAACTTTATGGTGTAGATATCTAAATTTATGATATGTAAATTATGGTGTGTTTGTAAACTTTATATCATGAACATAATGAATATGTATCTTTTCTTTTTATAGTATTATCATATCTTATATATATATGTAGTTTATATAAATACTTAAAGATGCTTGGTTATTGAAATCATAAATGGTATTATGCAATGCACATTTCTAAGAAGTTAAGAATAGAATTTAAGAAACGTTTATGTTGGACCTTATATAAAGGACCATGACATTTAAAAAAAAAATACCCTCATTTCTTCGTAATATGTAGAAAATATTTGAAATTTTGCGGGTTATTACATTTCAATTGTACTAATACTTGTATAGTACAAACCTGAATATAAAACATGTAATTTTTCTAATATTTGTTTTTTAGCATAAACATTTGATACGATATGAAGATATTCTATACCGTTGTCATTGACAATCTCGATAGGGTATTCGTTACGATGTATATTCTTGAAACTTTGCAGATTTCTTCTTGATTTGGTAGAGAACAAAACATTATCAATTATAAATCTTGTTCCCCTATGAAACATTATATCATCTCTTCTAATGTCTTTAATCAAGTCTGTTGAATCTGCTAATTGTATTCACTTTTGTTTTCATCATTTTCAAATTTGAAAAATATTGCTTATGTCTGAGAAAGGTGTGCATCGTTGCACTATCTGCTAAGCATATATCTTCACTACTGATATTGGACTCATTTACAGTATGATGCAAGTCCATGTTTTCTTCATGAAAAGGAATAAATATATAATAAGTTCATAAGAAGACATATACCTTAAAGTTGCGTATGACAATTATTGTAACATAATCCTTTCTTAAATAAGCCAACATGAAAGGAACAAACCAAAATACATTGAAATATATTAGCATAAAAGAAACACACCCAAAAAATTAACAAAATTTTAAATACCGACATTCTTATATTTAACTAACTAATTATTATCATTATATGAAATATCAATTTTCTCATTAGTTTGCTCAAAGAAATCGATAACATCATGGTGTGTCATATCCAAGGATCAAAATAAACATCATTATTATCTTGATTTGAGTGAGTAAAAATTATTTATGTCTTTCTCCTTTCCTTTCAAAGTGGACTGATATAAATCAATAAGATGTTTGGCCGTATGATAGGCACGTGACCAACATGCATTCATTCCATAACTATAACAGATATTTTTTATCTTCTTAGTATCTCCGCTATGTATCCATTTTCTTATTTCTCATTATTCTAAGAAGATTTATTAGAACCATAACCGTTATAATTGTGAAAATTAATGCATCCTTGCCAATGTCCACATCCACTACCTCTACCACAAGCACGACCATGACCATAATTATTATTATATCTCGTAGCATTCACTTCAGAGAATAGAGTTGAACCAATCAGTCATGATTCATGATTTTTCATCAAAAACTTATTATTTTGTTCAGCCACAAGGAGATATGAAATCAATTCAGAGTATTTTTTAAAACCTCGTTCTTTGTATTGCTGCTGGAAGAACACATTCGATGCATGAAAAATAAAGAATGTTTTTTTCTAACATATCTCCATCAATGATATTTTCTCCATATAATTTCAATTTAGAATTGATATTAAACATTGAAAAATTATAATCACTTGCCGATTTAAAATCCTGCAATCGTAAATGTATCAAATCATAACAAGCTTTTGGGAGAATAACTATCCTTTGATGGTCATATCTTTCTTTCAAGTTTTGCCAAAGAATGAGGGGATCTTCGATTGTGAAAAACTTAAATTTCAACTCCTCATGAAGATGATGACATAAGAAAATCATGGCATTTGCGTTATTTTGACTGAATGCTTCATTTTCATCTTTAATGGTGTCTCCAAGACCCATGGCATCCATATGAATTTTGACATCAAGAACCCATGATAAATAATTCTTACCCGTAATATCAAGTGCCAGAAACTTAAGTTTTGCAAGATTTTTTCATGATTACTTCATGAAAAAAATCAAAATTGTTAGAAATTTGGTTTAAACATTATAATAAATATTGAATAAACATTCGCTCAAATATTGAATAAATTTGTTATGAAATTAAAATAAAAAATGATTCACTTAAGTAACTAAAAGAAAAAAATTAAATAAATAAACATACCTTCTATTTTTTATCCACAAATCAAATATGATTATCTACTTCAATACGGAAATAAGGAGTAATTATGTTGATAACGTATTATAGAACAATAAAGATTAGGGAAACAAAAAAAGAGTATTATTATTTCATATCTTCTTGTAAATATAGTTGTACATACAAATCTTCTCAACAATGCTTCTATTTATAATCTAATATATATTAATACTTGTAAGATTAAAATTCATAAAAAGAAATAAAATTGAAATGAATTTAAAGATGATGAATGAAGGTGAAAGAAAGCAAATAAATATCATGATTTCATAATGCCATCTTTTATTATTATTATTATTATTTGCTAAATTGATATAGTCGAAGGTTTTGAAGCTGCATTAACTATAATTCCCTCGAATATCAAAGCACCATTATGGTGCATTGAAAATCAAAAGATTGTCTTTATTATGCTTTCTCAGTACATAATAAATATCAATGAATAATATTAAAATGCGTTAATTGTTAGTCAAGCCTTAACTGATCCTCAAGCAATGCCATTGGGTACTCATGATTTTTCTTAGCCTGTGATGAGTATTGTTTCCCTGGATCCCTTAATAGTCCTTGAAAAACACTGCAAATTCTGTAATTTTAGTGGTTATTTGGCATCTTTTGCGATTTTGTTTAGAAATTTTAGAAAACAGAAAACTTGTTTCCATTGAATGGAAATGATTCTTAAATAATAAAGTGATGGGACTTGCTTTCTGGTTGATAGTGAGCTTCAAAAATATGTTATATGGGATTCCTCTTGCCTGTTTTGAGACTCAATAATATCAAGTTTTTGGGAGCGTATATTTTGTTTTAAGAACACATGTTTATGAATCTGGACTCCCTTTATATACTTACACTTTCTTTATTTCTGTCGCTTTTTCTTTTTTCTTTCCTTTTCCCTTTCCCGTTACCAAAAGAAAAAGAAAAATATAGCCTTTTTGTTACGAGCCATCATTTGTTATTCTGAAGTCTGATTCATACGGGTATTTTGCTCTGAAATAAAAATAATTATCCTGCATCCTGTAACTTTCCTGGTATTGGCTGTGCTGCAGGGATATTTCGGAGTCTTGTCACTTTCTGGTTCCTTTTTCTTCTCAGAGATCAATGGTCAGCACCACAGAACTGGTGGTTTAACTGTTGCATTAGCTAGTTCAGATGGTAGCATTCTTGGTGGTAGCATTTTTACTACATTTAATGCACTACATCCTCGTGAAATATATAGTGGTTTATTACTCGGAAGTTATCGGATCGGATCTCAAGCCTCGACGAATATGTTTTTGCTCTTGATTGGAACAAAAAAA
>Ga0325411_1003922_pt1 | contig 16718 bp, 14 predicted proteins | sample PopdelMetagenome_13_FD_206181 | JGI IMG/M metagenome (GOLD analysis project Ga0325411, IMG submission 206181) | Populus deltoides microbial communities from Bellville, Georgia, United States - Xylem-PdIQD-R4 | ecosystem: Host-associated > Plants > Phyllosphere > Stem > Wood/Secondary xylem...
TCATACTGTTTGATGAACAATCATATTGTTTGATGAACAACCATAGTGTTTCATCAACAATCATGTTGTTTGATGAACAGTCATATTGTTTCATCGTTATGTTTCAAGTCTATAAAAGCATATTACTGTACAGAAAAGAAATACAATAAAAAAAACATACATTCTTTTCTTGGTCTTATCTTCTCATTCTTTTAGAGGTTTAGAGGGCTTAGTTGTATCATGGAGGTGCTGTCTTTGTGTGGGACAAATAAACACCTTAAAGATAGTGTTTTTACGCCTCTAAGCCAACTCCATATTTGTTTCCACTCTAAATATTCCTAACATATGGTTCCTTTAGAACCAGCGGAATTCAAGAATATGGAATGGAAGCATGGCTGGTGTGCAATCTGTGGTACAGCAGGGGCTGGAGTTTTGGCATAACACTCAGTTAATGTGCAAGGGCAAAGTCAGAAATGGGATAAGGCTCCTGTAGGATTTCTGAAATGTAACATTGATGCAGACATTCTTGATCAAGGCGTTGCCATGGGTGCTGGTTTTGTAATCAGGAATAATGAGGGAGCTGTGGTTTATTGTGGGTGCTGGAAGATTAGAGGTTCTTTTTCACCAACATTGGCTGAAGCACTGTGTGTCTAAAGAATGTGCTGCAGTTCAAGATTTCTCAGGGGCTGTCAAATGTTCGTATTGAGTCAGATGCAAAAATTGTTGTGGATGGAATAAATGATATTGGTATTAACGATTTTGAGATGGGTATGATATTTGAAGATTGCAGAGAGTCAATTAATCAAGGGAATAATTTTGATTTGTATCATGTAAGAAGTGCTAGTGCTAATGCTACATTGTCTATCAAAAAAAAAAAAAATTTGTAGAAATCAAAACCATGCGTTTATATGATGTAATGATATTGCGCGCGCTGTTTAATGAAAGTTAATTTCTTTTTTTTTTTTTTGAAAAAAAAGAAAAAAGAAACGGCAAGCTAACCGAAGCGATGGCCCGATCTAGCTTTAGAAATAACGATACCATACGACTACTACATGGGAGATAGATATTGTAGCTGAGGACATGGATAGTTAGGCAGATAATAAATAATAGTTAATGGCTTAATTAAATAAGAGTTAAAGATTTAATTAAATAAGAGCGAGAGCGGAAGCGTCGATTGGGGATGGTGATTTTCTGAGTGCGTGAAAGTGAAAAAAACTGAAGAAAACCACTACTTGTTTCCTTTCTCCACCACCGCATCTAAAACGGACACATAACACACACAGCCTGCCTACCTCTTCCTCTGCTCTTTCCTCCCTCCCTCCCTCCCTTAATTAATATTATTGAACCGAGTCAATGCTAGATCTCCTCCCCTCCTACTAATTGCAGTCCATTCTCTATTGGCGGTTGTTAATTTCCTCTTCTTGACTATTCAAAAGCGAAATCGCCTCGTCTTTTTCCTTGCTGTTTCCTCTTTTTGGTCTTTCCATCCTCTCCTCTCCTCTCCTCTCCTGCTATTCTCGTTTTGAGAATTGGGAGATCTGTTTATTAGAATTTCAAAATCTCGAAATTAATTGAGAAAAAAATAAAATAATGGAGAGCGAGAACAAGAAGTCGGCCGTGTCGGATGTGGGAGCCTGGGCAATCAACATCATCAGCTCAGTCGGTATTATCATGGCCAATAAGCAGCTCATGTCTGCCAACGGTTATGCTTTCGGCTTTGGTATTATTATAATTATCTCTATCTCTAGATCTCATCATTCAATATCACAGTGATAATCAATAATTGATTGGATTCATCTGTTGAATCAATAAGTAATCGTTTTCTTTGCATTGCAGCCACAACCCTAACGGGCTTCCACTTTACTGTAACGGCTCTTGTCGGCCTCGTTTCAAATGCTACTGGTCTCTCTGTATCAAAGCACGTCCCTATGTGGGAGCTCCTCTGGTTCTCCGTTGTTGCCAATGTCTCCATCACTGGCATGAACTTGAGTCTCATGCTTAACTCTGTCGGATTCTACCAAGTATGTTACTTAATTAACTGAATTTTATTTTTATTGTTATTCTCAACCCAACAACTAATCAGATCTGCTTGATTTTTTGCATTTATCTTTTTATTTAACACTCTAGAGCCTCGCATATTCACACATCTACCATTACTAGTATATTTATCTTTTTTCACCATTGCTAAATTAATCAATTAATTGGTGCATGGTTCAGATTTCTAAGCTCAGCATGATCCCAGTGGTTTGCATAATGGAGTGGATCCTTCACAGTAAACAATACTCCAAGGAAGTCAAGCTATCTGTTCTTGTTGTGGTCATAGGTGTTGGTGTTTGCACTGTCACTGATGTCAAAGTTAATGCCAAAGGTTTTATATGCGCCTGTTTAGCTGTTTTGTCTACCTCTTTGCAACAGATTGTGAGTATTTTTTTAGCATTCCCTTCGCTTTATTATTAAATACCTTGATTCCTTTTTCCCTATAACTCCCATCCTATTCTTCATGCACTCTCTTTTAAAAGCACAAATTCATGACATTTGAACTTCGATGTTTTTTAGATCATGTAAATGATTTTGATTTAGCCTACAACTAGATGCTTCTTGTGGGAAATGAATTCCTGGAATGCACTAGCCTGTGAGATAGAGGTCAAGGATTCTAATGATTAGTAAATAGGGAATCAAAACCTTTTAATTTGTAGATATGTTTAACGTATTGGCTTCAGTTATGATAAAGTGAGAGAGAGGAGCAGGCACATTCTCATGAACAAATATGCATGGGTTGTCTCTAATGCACTGTGGGCTAACAGGAAGAGCTTCAACAAAGGTGGAAAAGTCTTTTTGCTTAAGGTTCTGAAAGAAAATACGCACGATTTGCAAGAGTCATAGCCTTCTATATTAACTGTTTTCAAGCCATGATACTGAGTGTACTGATACTGAATGAAGGTGTGGAATGTAGTCTGATGAGCACGATATCAAAGCACATTGTCCCATAATACAGTGTTACATCTTGATAATGTTTGTGGAACAAATTTTTATTCATTTCATTTTTCTTTGCGGAACAGACTATTGGTTCCTTGCAGAAGAAGTACTCAATTGGATCTTTTGAGCTGCTGAGCAAGACCGCACCAATTCAAGCCGCCTCCCTCCTTATTCTTGGTCCATTCATTGATTACTACCTTAATGGAAAATTCATCACAAACTATAAGTTATCTTCTGGTGCCATTGTAAGCTCATTCTTTATTCCATCCCTATTCTAGTCAATGGATTTCTTTGTGTTTCACAGCATCATTTGTACTCTGGAACAACCCTTGCCAACTTTTTTAAGCTAATAAGCAGTTTGAATTTTTGCAGTTGTTTATAATTCTTTCATGCTCCCTAGCTGTGTTCTGCAATGTGAGCCAGTACCTCTGCATTGGAAGATTCTCAGCTACATCCTTCCAGGTTTTAGGTCACATGAAAACAATCTGCGTTCTCACACTGGGGTGGCTCCTTTTTGACTCTGAGTTGACTTTCAAGAACATTATGGGGATGTTTATTGCAGTTCTTGGTATGGTTGTTTATAGTTGGGCAGTGGAGGCTGAAAAGAGGTCGAATGCCAAGACTACATCATATACAAAGAACAGTTTGACAGAAGAGGAAATCAGACTTCTGAAGGAGGGAGTGGAAAGCATGCCTCTGAAGGATGTGGAACTTGCAGAGTCCAAGGAGTAGGCCTGCTTGCAATTGGCTGGGAATATAGGTGTTTTTATTTGTTTCACTTCAGCATGGTTGGCATCTTTGCCTCATTTATGGCATTGCAAGACCGGTCTCCATCAGCTGACCACCCTCACACATAATCTTAGAAATTGTGTTCTGTCTCTGTAAACCATATGTTCTTTTATTAATCATTGCTTTTCATTTAAATTATTTTTTTGTATGTGGAAAGAGATTAGCAGTGGAACCAAGATGTGATGAACTGTAAACTTCATATATACTAGTAAAAGAGCTCTTGGTAAGCAATAGAATTATGTCTTCCGATATAAACCATTTATGTTTTTGCCGGATGTGGTGTCTGGTTGTTCTTTGCCAGAGCTTGAACGAAAGATTGCGACGTAGAAAGTAAAAATATCGTGTCAAACTTGCGTGGATGTATTTACCTATTTGGAGCTCATTCCAGATATTTCATTATCATGTATTACCATTAATGGAGGCGATGTTTTTGTCCTTTCCTTCCCATCCTAAACAGCATTTGGATGGATGGAGTTCCAAAATCCCTGTACTGTGACCAATAATCATTAGCGTCCTTGTTGCGTTGCTAGAGTGCTCAGGAATGCATGGATCTGCAACCAAATCCACAGTCATGATTCTCATGAAGTGGTTTGAATCGGTTATCTTAAGTGACTCGGACGTCGGTTATCTTCTTTGCTTTGTATGTGTGCATCTTTTCGGAGGGGCATCGTAAATTCTCCTGGCACTTGTTGCTGGATTGTATTCTCAGGCGCAGCTACTTTCCGTTGGTTTGCAAGTGAAAGTGTAGGATACTCAAAGTGCACAGAAGTGAAGTCCTGAAATGTTTTGTGAAACTGTGATCATGAAGTCACCTTAAAAATAAAAGACGGTTTTGGTGTGGCTTCCGCTTTGCGTCTTCCGGTCATGTTTCGTGCGGCACGCTTCTCTGTTCTAGTATCGGTACATGGGTCATATACTCATGTGCACATGTATGTATCTATCTTGCCCATGTGCACGATGGATAAGCATGTGATGGTAATGGATGATACATCAGCTTTAAGGAATGAAATTGCATGATCATAGCTGGCATGAAGTCCGGGGCCTTGTGGCATGGTTCCTGCTTTCATGGGAAATCATGTGAAAAGGGTATCCTTGGTTGCTTTCGCTGATTGTACAATGTAGTGTTGCGCAATCAAACTGTGATTGATTAGTATTTTAGTATATAAAAATAAATATAAAAGTATTTATTGAAGGGATAGAAATAAAAATAAAAAATAAAGGATGTAAATGTGTTTGTCAAAGGGATGAAGACGAAAACAGTATTAGAATGCTTTTCTTTTAAAACAAAAGGTAAATACATCTTCTATTTCTATTATTACAAAAAAATACTAATTGATTTTCTGTGCCCCTGGACACACGTCCCTATTCATCGGAGTGGTGTTTCTATGATTTTATCCTTAGGGAAAAAAATGAATATGCTTGTAATTGGGGTACAATGGTGTTTTGCAGATAATGTATTGGTCATTTTAAAATTAATTGGGGATAACTTGACTCGAACATCTGTTTTTAGTACAGTTAAGTAATTATTTTGTCCTTGAGAGCAAAAATATAAAGCTTTTGTAGGGAGACTTTTCAGTCTTTTCTAAAAATCTTACACAGTTTAGTTATGTTCATACTCATAGGAGAAAAATAAAACAAACATGCAAGGAGGGCTTTCTATGTCTTTTCCTTTAAAAAACAATGAAATTTCAAAACTACCCTTAGAATCCAAAAAAAAAAATTAAGGTTAGTTTCAAGGGTATCTTGGTCCTTTTCTTTTGGTTTTGTTGTTATTTTTTAGTCTGGTTAGGAGTTGTTTAGTAATTTTATGTTATTAAATATTATTTAAAAAAAGGTTTGACACGTAATGGTCTTTGTGCCATTCATGTGGCGCGTGAAGTCCCTTATGTTTACCAAAAATCTACTTTCATGATTATATTAGAAGCGATGAGTTGTTCTCTTTCTAGTGATGTGACACGTGTTAACGTTGGAGGTTTTATTGGATTATTGTGAGTTTTGTTTTTTCTTCTCTCTTTTCTCTCTCATTCCCTAGAAATTCACACTTGTCCTTCAAAAAAAATAATTGTGTCATCTAGTTTGTGATTTGATTAATTTTAGCCTTCCTTTTATCATTGTTTACTTGGTTTTTGATACTTTTAAAAAAATCAATTTCATCCCTGAGCATTTTATTCAATTTAATTTTTTAATCCAATTTGATCCATCTACTTGTGATTGCTCTATTTCTATGTTTTATACTTTTTTCATTATTATTATTTTACAATTTTGTGCCTTCCAATTTTATTGTGTTTGTTTTCTTAATTTATTTTTTGTTCTTATTTTTTTATTACTATATTCTTTTCATTTTTCTGATTTTTTTTCTCAATTTTATCCCTAAACATTTAATTTCTTTTGATTTTATGTCCAATTTTGGTTCTCATTCTTTCAAGTACTTTATATATATATATATATATATTCTTAGTTTTTTTTTTGGTTTTTCAATTCATCCCCTTATTATTTTCTTTCATATTGTTTTTATACCATATTTGGTCTATATTGTTTTGATTTTTAATTGTTTTATGGTTGAATATTTTAATTTGTTATTTTTTGTGATTACCTTCCAAGATGGCAATCTTTTATTGATTTTTTTTTCAAATTCATAATTTGATATTTTATTATTAAGCCCTTGGCTTCATTTTTTGTTCCACTTTCATTTCTAGTTAATATGTTAGTTGGGTTAATCATGGTTGACTCAAATTTTTTTTTCCTTAATTTTTTAACATTTTTTTTGCAATTTCATTCTTTGATGTTAAATTATTAGCTTTTGAGCTATGTGATTTTTTCACATTTCTTTCTGTTGGGTTATCTTGAGTACGAGTTAGTCAAGTTAACCCGAGTTAGCTTATATTTTCTTACTCATTTTTTTTATTTGACTTTGGTCTTTCTTGCTAGGTGCTTATTTTGGAACTCTAATTTTTTTTAATCCCAATCTCATGTCGTAAGTGGTGGGTTAATCAAGTTAACCCAGGTTAAATCAATTTTTTTCTTATTTTTTTAATGATTTTTTTTTTAATTTCATCATTTTGCATTAAATTATTTGACCCTAAGCTTTGTTATTTTTTTGCATCTCTTATTGTTTTGTTATTTCGAGAGCAAGTTAGTCAAGCTAACTTAGGTCAATTTGCATTTTCTTTCTCAATATTTTTTTGTTTAACTTCAGTCTTTTTTGTTAAGTCTTTCTTTAGTGATTCTATTTTTTTTTTTATCTCAATCTCATATCGCAAGAGACAAGTTAATCAAGTTAACTTGGGTTGGCTCAAATGTTTTTCTCCTTGATTTTTTATGATTTTTTTTTTTCAATTTATCTTCTTACATTAAATCATTTGCCTTTAAGCTTTATCATTTTTTTCACTTTTTTTTGTTTTGTTATTCTTAGAACAGGTTGGAAAAGTTAATCCAGTTTAGATCAGGTTTTTTTTATATTTTTTTTAATTAAACTTCGGTTTTTTTGCCAAGTCCTACTTTTGAAATTCTTTTTTTTATCCTAATCTCATATCGAGGGTTGTGGGTTTGTCATGTAGCCCAAGTTGACTCGGGTTTTCTTGTTCAACGTTATATATTTTTTTTTCATCTTTTAAAATTAGGTTATTAGGTCTTTAACTTTACAATTTCTTTTTGCTTTTTTTTTGCAGGTTTTTTAATCTCAAATCTCGAGTCATGTTTTAGTAAATTTAACCCGATTTATCTCGGATTATGATCATTTAAATATTAATTTTTAGCAATGAAAAATTAAATTTGACCCAACCAACGATGTAGCACGGGCCATCTATCTAGTTATCCAAAAAACTAATCCCCCTAACAATATTATTGTGCCCCAAGAAACATATTACTATTCTTTACAATAGTATAATTACTATTTTTTTCCTTTGTCATTTTATATTTTGCCCTCATTTCAGGGGTAAGGTAGTCTTTTCACCGTGACATAAATGTCTTTTGAGGATTGTGCGGAGTTATTTTGGTAATTACTCTTTTTATACACGGTAAAATTACTAATGTAACATTTGAATAAAATAACTCAATTCCTTCTACACAAGCGTTTTCACTATGGATAACCATTCAACTCTTGAATAATCCTTTCTAAAGAAAGGAGTGTATGTATAATAAAATTGCTAACATAGCTAGGCGAAGACAAAGACATCGTCGATGTTGCAGAGTTTAGCCTTTAAATTAATTTCAACCAAATCATGATGGGGATCTACTTTGATTTCCCTGTCAGTTATATCAATAGTATTTGAATAAAAATATTTTATTCTACTCGCTATGATATTGCAATTCAATGACCAGTGCAGAAAAAAATAAGAGGGTGGTTGTTGTTGTAGGAAAAAAAAGCATAACAATGAATGAGAAATGAGGGAGGGGAGAGAAGGGTCTATCATCAGGTCATAAATTAAATATTATCAACGACATGACCAACATAATTATTCTATCAATAACTTCGTCGGTCGTTCTGTTGGTAAAAATATCACGTTATTGTACGATTTGACTTTTATAAATCTCATTGTAATACCCTTTGTAATTCCCTTGGTATATACCAAGAAAATTTTTTCATCGGTATATTTACAAACGTACTTTACCATTGAGTTAATTTTGTTGGTAATGTCTTCTATAAAAGTTATGTGTCACTGTACTGTTTGATTTTTTTTTATTTCTTAGTTTTTCACTGCAATTCCCTTAATATATATCAATAAAAAAAATTTATCAGTGTTTACCGATGGATACAGGGAAGGAAGATTACCTCGGTAAAGGTCATCATAATATACTTTGATATTTCTGTTTATATTTATTAATTTTCTGGTAATGAATGTAGTAATAAACTAACTAGATAGGAAAAACCACTGCACAACCATATTGCATGCTGCCAATGATATGGATTCATATTTGTAATAATTTACATATATAAATCCATAATTAGAGAGAAATTGGATCAGATTGACAAGCTGTTAATTTTTTCAGTCTAATTTGTTGCGATATATATATATATGATTTTCACTTTTAGGTTAATCACGAAATGTTTGAGAAATTAATTAAGTACTTAGCTATCTAATTAATTTCAAAATTAAAAGGGATATGTATGTATGAAGCAGACCTACAATGAAAATAGAAGACCCTAAAACTCACGGGCCGGCTTGGCCCGTCTAGAGAAGAAAATACATGTAAATTAAAAGAATGGGAAAATGAAAGAATTATATTATCGATGTATATTTATATATGTACCGATCATCAATGAGAATATTGGCAAGGTGGGATATTTAGAAGCGGGGGAGGAGGAGAAGGAGGATATTTGTGGTGGGCAGCACTGGAGTGGAAGGTGGAAATGAGATCAGGAAGTTGCATGTAATGTGCTGTGGGATTACCAGTCTTAAGGAGGTGAAGAAGGTATTGGAAGAGATGGATCTCGCAGGCAATCCTTAAAGCCCCATCGTAAGCGTAACCATGCTCCTGTTCAGATAGACGAAGCAGGTCTTCAAATAGAGGATGGTTTAAGAAATGGGCTTCCATCTCAAACCTGCACTGAACATTGTCTTTCCCAACGCACACTCGAACGTGGCCCTCGGGTGGGGGTAGTGCCAGCTGATCTTCAGCTGAGTCGTCTGCGGACGGGAACCCTTTTGCTCCGCAGCACCATAGCTTTCTAACGATTCCACTCATTATAAGTAATCTTAATCAGTCTTGCTTGATTCGATGACTAAAAATCGATTGCTTGCCCTTAATTTCTTGCTCAATCCTTTGATCCTATGCTGTATACTACTACACTTTGATTGATGAAGAAGAAATCGATGACAGTTGAAAGGAACCCAAGGAGAGGATGGCAATTTATAGACGACCTGGCAAATTGAAGGCCAAACTATGAGTGCATGGTCAATATCATAATATAATATAATATAATAAACAAATTAAACACACATGGTATTCAGCCAGCGGTGGAGCTAGCTGAGGTGATCTGGTAATGAATTAGCTTCAGTGTGAAACTGGAAGAGTGGACCTCAACCCAACGACCTATATAATGTGCATTTGCGCATGTATTAATTAATTTGTTTGGTACGTAAACAGAAAGGAAGTGAAGTCCAGCTAGGAACCGCGTAAAGAGCGCGGTGAGAAAATGCACAAGGGATGGCATGCTTTAATTAATTTGAAACTGCAATGATTATTATTTATAGTTTTTTTCCCTCTTAAGAAAAGCATTTCTTCCATATTCCATTCGTAGCGGTTCACTAATACATTGAATCTCTATTGGGTCACCCGGGAAAGTAAGAAAAAACGCCAAAAAAAAGAAAAAAAAAATATAAGACCACCTCCACTACTCCGCCGGAGACACATCTCAGTCCTATGTACTTTTGTTTTATGAATGCCTTGTCATCCGTGTGTCCAAGTCAAACCCCCCTAAAATTTATCCTTTGAATGCCTTGTCGATCATCATTTGGTTTTCATCCACCTCTACACAACACAGAGAAGCCTTTAATCAAGCAAGGGCAAGGTCCAGAAGGCCCCATTCATAATGTTACATTTTAGGAGGAAATGAGCCCTTAGAACACTGCACGAGAGAGGGCCGAGCCCACATCTTAGAGCGAATAATAAGAAAGAGATAAGAAGGAAACACACGGCCCAAACACATATCGGTAGAGGAGAGGAGGAGTAGTGTGGACTGTGAAGAGAAGACTGGGTTAAGAAAGAGGAAAGGAATTCTGAATAGTTTTGGGGTAGTAATGGCGATGATGATGGAGGAGGAGGAGGATGGCATGGATTCTCTGTTTGAGGGAATGGTCTTGTTTACACCTCATCAATTCACTGACGAACAACTTCATCGGCAACCTGTTGAAGATCCTCTTAAGCATCCTGAAGAATCTCAATCTGATGATACAGTTAATAATAATAGCAACAATACTTTAGCAGAAGCAGGAGCAGGTGCAGAAGAATCATCTCATCATCAACAGTTGTCAGAGCCCCTCGATGAGAACCTTTTCTCTTCCCTCCAAACCCTAACCCAGTCCCAGTCCCAGTCCCAATCCCAATCCGATCCAATTTCCCCTTCTCCTACTACTGATCCAACTACTCAGATTTCTTCTACTTCTAGAAAGAAAAGGAGGGCTTCCTTCAGGATCGGCTATGCCAGAGATCGCACTTATCCTCCCGATCTCAACAACCACAATGATGATGATGGCCATGATGCTGATAAGAATGAAGATGATGCCTCTCAATCCCCATCATCTATTGTTGCCAATCCTATTGATACCTCCCTCCCAGATTCACAATTCAAAAATAAGAAAGATGAAACCTTGTCCCAATTTGACCACCTTAAGTCCCAGATTTCTGAGAAGCTAGACGCTGCTCGGCTCTTGATTGCCTCTGTTTCTTCCGCCCGCAAGGATTCCATCTCAAGGAGAAGAAAAGCTGCTGAGTATCTCAATTTAGCATCTGCCAATCACGCCCACTTAGAACACCAGTTGGAGGTTGCTTGTGAGGCCGAAGATTTCGAGACCGCAGAAAGGATTAGCGACAGCCTTGCTGCTGCTGAGAAGGAGAAACAAACTCTACTCCTTGCTCTCAAAGACGCTGAAGCTCACTGTGATACCATCGACTCTAAGATGTACCATGCTCTTGACTCCCAGATTGCTGCTGAGCAAGAATGCGCTTCTCTTCTTCAACATTTCGCTAAGGTCACTACCACATTACTGTTACTTTAAAAAAAGACTCTATTTCTTTTTATCCATTCCATTCTATGTAAATATAAAACACCTAATAGAACTGCCTTAAGGAAATAATCATCACTGCCCCTGCATATGATGCCTAAATCATCCCTTCCTTTTCTCCTAGGATGCAGAAAATAATGCAGATTTAGTCTTGAAGAATGCACAGATACTTTCGTCAAAAGAAATCGATGATTGGTTTTCATCCTCCCAAGTCTTGGAGGCCAAGAAAATCGAATTAGATATTGAGTCCCATTTCATAAATGAAGCACGCTCGCGGGTCAGTGATTCCATCCAGCATTCAGTTGAGGACGATAGGAATGAGAAAGAAATTCTCTGTAAGAAAAAGGACGCGCTCACTAAGGAACTCGACCATCTTCTCGATTTAGTCAAACAGAAGGAAATGGAGATAGATGAGAATGATACTAGAATCAAAGCAGTTGATGAGAGGATTGCTGCTGTGGTCTCTGATTTCAAGGAGATTCAATCAAGCATTAATGCAAAGTTTGATGACTTGCAATCACGCCTTTCTCAGATGCATCTGCAGAGTGAAGCATTATCGACAAAAAGAAAGGAAATTGATAGTTTCCTTACTGAAGAGGAAGAACGTGGGGCTAAGCTAAGGGAATTAGTCAGGGTTTCAGAAGATGAAGCAAAAGTCTACCAAGAAGTTGTTGTGCTGAGAAAAAGCCTCAAGTCGTCCATTTTGAAATCCAGGGAAGAAAAGTTGAGGCTGGCAAAGACCGAGGAGGAGCTTACCTTGGATGTACAGATGCTCCAACAGGAAGTTTCTGCTGCAAGAGGTTCCCTGCAGGTGGGTTTTGCTTTCCAAATGTTTCATGTGTTTTTGTTTCTTTCTTCCAAAAATACATGCAAACAAGTAGATCTCTTTATTTATTTTTTTATTTATTTTGTAAGGGTGTTAAATTTCTGTGCAATCATGTCTATCTCGCAAAAGATAAATCTTGGGCTTTTCTACTTGAGCAACCTGTGACAATCTAGTCTTTCCAGATTCATGCATTATTTTTTGTAAATTGAATATGACTAAGTTGTTGAAATATTACAGAAGGTCCCTCTACTAGTCTTGCATGGTTTATCAAGTATAATATAGTTGTTTAGAATAAAGATTCTCTTTCTAAAGTGACTTCTTTACTCTGAAAAAACTATACCAAGATTGTTTAGTTCATGAATCTATCCTGGGGAGCCAAACAAAAAATAATCTTCAGAATCATTTTAGCTGATGGGAAAAGTTTGGAATTTATAGGTGTTTACTTGGGCTTAGAGTTGTCTAAGTTAGTATGTTCATGTATCAGAAGAGTGCATGAGCTATGGATCCATACAAAAAGTTATGTTGATGTGTCTAACTCTAGTTTTTCTAAGTAGAAGAGGTTGTCCACATGTATAGATTCCACCTGGCCAGCACTTCATTGCACTTTATTGTTAGTCTTTTCAATTACATTCTCGAAAACTTCAGCCAGAGGAAGTATTTTTCCATGATCAGATATTGACATGTCCAAGCCGATCATTTGCCAATTCAGTTAACTCTATGTTTCAAAATTTTCACTGAAACCGTATCATTTATTATAACTCCCCCTCTCTCTCTGTGCTATTTGTAGGAGCTATCGTCAACTAAGTCCAGCATCCAGCAAAATATATCATCCTTAAAGCAGAGAAGTCTATTCATAGATAAAAGAGTCCCAGAGCTGGAGGCAGAAAAGAAAGTTGCTGCTGCTGCGAGAAACTTCAAGGAAGCTGCACGAATAGCTGCTGAGGCGAAGTCATTGGGTGTTGAAAAGGATAGTTTGGAGATTGGCTTGCAAAAGGCCACTTCAGAGCTGAAGAAGCTTGAGGAAGATATTAAAGATACTGTTGACAGATTGCAAACTACTGAGGGACTGATATTATCCAAGGAAAAGGAGGTTGCAATGGCTAGATTCCAGAGGTTGCTTTTAATTTCTGGTGCTGCCACAGCAGAAAGATTTGCTGCTTTAGAGCGGGGCGACACTAAAGAAGCTAACCTCCAACTTGCGGAGGCTGAGGCAGCAAATGATGAAGCAAAAAAACTTCAACCAACATACAATTTTAAAGAAGAAGAATTTTTAATACCTAAACAGTTCATCCCTGTGGAGCTTGTATCCAATCTTGGGAGGAAGCAGTTAGCAGAATTGGCAGCTTCCGCTCATTTTCCAGCATCACAATGACTAGAACCAGAGTGAAATTGATTTGAAGATGACCAAACCAAGAATTATTGGAGAACCAATAGCATCCAAATCATGTGATTTCGAAACAGTTTCAGAAATGGCATTGCAAGGGACTACTGTGATTTTGATCATAATGTTGATATTTTCTCTAGAATTTTCCTGAGCCATGGATGACAAACATCAATTACAGTTTTGGTGAACAAAAGTTTGGCAGCAAGATCCATCCTATTCTTTGACATCTTGCCATGTGAGGACTTGTCACCTTTGGTAAGCCATAAATACAGAGCCTTATGTTGAATTATATTTTATTGCTCTTTGTAATTATCTTTTTGTCTTGTGTCCTTCGATATATGTTTTCGAAACAGAATCATTTCCTGTGCGGTTGAATTTCATGTTGTTGAGAATATTTTACAAGGTTGATCTTTATCACACTTCTATCCTGTTTTTATGTCAACTACATACTATAATCACTTAATCTGACTACAAAAACCAATAAGTTTCATGTTTCCAGAGAAGGTTGTGAATCAACCAAGGGAGGAAACAAACTTCACCATGCAAAATGTTAGAATTTATGTATGTGCTATTAGAAAGTTGTGTTTGAACGAAAGCTATAGGTCTAGACATTTTGTTAATTTGGGGTCGTTTGACCATAGCTTACATATCAGATACACGTTAAAATTGAGGTCAATTCTATGATTTGGGTTGGATTTGTCTTGCTGGGGGCTGATACTACCTTGAAACTTAGTGCCTTTGATTTGAGCATTGCTTTGAAAGTTCCAATGGATCAGTGACCCTATGCCTAATGCAGTAGGAGTAACAAATTTACCTGATTTATAAGGCCCGTGGAAGCATTGATTTGTATTGTGTAATCTGCACACTTAATTCTTGGTTGATTCCGAAGCTAAGGCTTCACAAAACATGACTCCAGCTTTAAATGCCTATGTATGAAACACACGTGCACACATGTACGCACTCCGGAAAAATTAAAATAGCTTCAGGGGTTAGTTTAAAATGATCATGCGTGAGCTATGCATGTCATACATAAAAGGAAATTCTTGTTTGTTTTGAAGTTAAAATTTAGAAATACTCTGCTAGTGAACTCAAAAAAGCCTGATTGTAACTGCATCAGCATGTGGAAATCACTGCATGAATGCTGAAAATAAGGAGATTGTCCTTTCATATTAGTCTGCTAGGTCGTTATCTGATTCTTGTTTGAAGGGCTTGGTGTAGATTATTTTTGAATGATTCAAAAATTTTGTGCAACTAGTCTGAAGGTGAGGTTCTTTCATACCATAAAACATAGTTTGAAGATAAAAGCTGTTAGCATAAACATAAAAACAAGGACCTCCTTCCGCAAAAATATTCGTCTAGTAAATTGCAGCATACACACTCGTGATATCGTTAGATTGGCTTTTAGATTGGAATAGGATGGTGTTAAATTATCATTTTTTATTTTATTTTTTATATTCAATTAATAATTATCATTTATTAAATTCAAATGCAACACAGAACAAGTGGAAAGAGAAGTGCATACTATTTTGGATTTTATTAAGGCATTGAAAAATCAATGAATTGTTTATACATGTCCTCATCCTCACTCCAGCCATAACCTCTATTAAAAGGTAGCGCTAGATTTTACATCTGGGAACAAGCAAAGACTCTTAACTACTAAAAATTCATGATTGTGCATTGCAGCATCAGCTTTTGCTCCATGCTATATGGTGTTAGACGTTTCAAGAAAAGAAACGTGCAAACATACCTCTTGTTCTTGGAGCACATAAACTACAAAAATTTAGAGAAGAAAAGAAAGTCAAAATCAAAGATTTAAAGAGAGGAAAAACTAATAAATGATATCCGGCGCCTTAAATCCCTTCTATGTACCTAACAAATGATAGCTGGACCTGGTAATGGGACGAGATATATTAATTCCATTTAGAGCTGATGAAAAATATTGAGAGTCTGTAGAAACATTTTGGTCTTGTCCCGGTAAAAAGCTGACATTTATTCTTTACAAAAACATATATAGCCAGCATAAAAATGACCTCCTTATTTAGGATGTTGCTGTAATAACTTATAGCCATTTGAATGACCTCCTTGAGCTTATGCAAAACAAACAAATTCATGATATTGTTATAGCCATTCCCCCAGGTATGATTCGAATGACCTCCTTAATACTTAACAGAGCTTATGCAAAACAAACAAATGCATGATACTGTTAACAGTCTCCTTCATTCAGTAAGAGAAAGAATGTCAACCTCTTTACTCACAAGCATGTACAGGTAGTTTTAGATTAGAGCTATGGAATTACTTGCCCATTAGCTCCAGCATTCATGCAAGTAGCTCCGCCTACAATACTCAGAATTCCTCCTGCAAATTCAAGACCTGTAAAACCTTTATTGCAAAATCATACACCTAAACAATTGAATCGAAATCCACTTCCAACTCTATAAACCATGGAGACTGCGTTAACACCAATGTACTCATGCATGTTCTGCGAGTAATGAGGGTCATTAGTTAGCTTAGACAAAATCAAATCAATTTGCATCTCTTTCCTAACACCATGACAAACACTTGCACAAAGCTAAATGATGGTTTTATAGCGGCGCACTATAATTATTGCATGTCATGCCATATATGTTTCACACAACAATAGTTTTATTTTACATGCACAAAGAACATCAGAAAGCACAAGTGCAAGACATGTAACAGCCACATGTTCTGGTTCTCTGGAAATATGCTGAGAAGGGTAACAGAAAGACCAATGTTATGGCAAGCAGATGAGGAGAAGTACCTAGCAATACAAGCATGATATAAATCAAGCAAATTGAACCCAACTAACTAACCTTTTACTAGTAATTGTCATATCAAGCTTGCGAAGTATAGGTAGTGCTTGGCTAAGAAAACACAGTTGATGATCCTACTCCCGCACAAACACCAATTTATAGCCTTCATAGCTCCCTCCCTCTCTCTCTCTCTCTCTCTCTCTCTCTCTCTCTCTCTCCCTCCCTCCCCCTCTCCCTCTCCCTCTCCCTCTCTCTCTCTCTCTCCCTCG
>Ga0325411_1003923_pt1 | contig 16716 bp, 8 predicted proteins | sample PopdelMetagenome_13_FD_206181 | JGI IMG/M metagenome (GOLD analysis project Ga0325411, IMG submission 206181) | Populus deltoides microbial communities from Bellville, Georgia, United States - Xylem-PdIQD-R4 | ecosystem: Host-associated > Plants > Phyllosphere > Stem > Wood/Secondary xylem...
GAACCCACCCCTGGAATTGTCACTAGCTAGGCCGATGTGTTTGTGATGCTATCGGACGGACGGATTGTAATGCTCCTGGACGAGATGTCATAGAAAATCACTTTGTATTTCAGGAATACTCACCATTCCATTTTGTATACATATAACTTAAATCAAATTTACTATAACATATTAAAGTCGATATATATAGTTCTTGTTTTGATTTTCATATATTATTTCTATTTTTCTAAATCACTTAAACTCATATCAATTTTAATATGATTGTTAATTAGTATACTTAGTTTAAGTAGATGAAATATGAAATGATGAGTGCTCTTAGAATACTAGAGTTATTTCAGATCATTGTTTGTTAATTATAGAAACCAAATTACATATATTTGATAAAGAAAAAAGGGAAAGTATCATGTTGATATAGAACAGTCTACAAGAGGAGAGGAAGAGTAGATTGTAGGAGGAAGAGCAGATTGCAGGATATAATATAAATGCAGAGAAATCAGGAACTGCAGTTACCATTGGAGTATCCTTCCACCAAATTGCCTCCTTATTTAGCAGATCTAATTAAAGTCGTAATATCAGGATTTATTTACTTTTCTAGCTGTATTATTTGTTGTCTTTATTCTAGTTATTTATTTCCTAAACAGTTATATTCCTAGTCGAATTAGGACTTGCCGCCTATATAAAGGCTGCCTTTTTTCGTTGTAAGGTAGCTTTTGAATTCAATAAAGAACTTTCTCTTGGAGAATTTTAATTTCTGAACTCGTGGATTCGAGTGTAATTTTTGGTTCGAGGATTCGAACAATTTTACCCGGAAATAGGCAGCGTCCTATTTCCACAGAAGCTGCCGCTACGTCAGTTGGTATCAGAGCAAGCCTAATCCTGTTAGATGGCAAACCCACGCAACGAAAGCGAAACCCTTGGCGGCGATGACCGCAAGGACAATTTGGTTACAGGGGCTGAATTATGAATTTTCCAGCATAAGACACAACAAACCTTACGTGATATCCAAGCAGCCCTTGCTAGGCTGACAGCAGGAAACAATCAGGGGATCAACAATCCTTCGGGTCGTCAATATCACAGAGAAAGGGTTGAAACTTGTGAACGCCCTCCAGGAATCCTACGAAGGCAACCAGTCTACGAGGACAGCCTAATTGAGGATGAAGAAGAAGCTGAAACTATACTCCGGGGAAATCGGAGAGGATACCAAAGGGAACCAGACCGACAGATGTTTCAAATGAAGATGGACCTGCCCAGTTTTAATGGACAACTTCAGATTGAAGAGTTCCTTGATTGGTTGGTATTAGTCGAGAGGTTCTTCAATTATATGGACATTCCTAAAGACAAGAAGGTGAAGTTAGTCGCATATAGACCATTGGGGGGAGCTTCTGCCTGGTGGGAGCAACTACAAAGTACCTGGCTGTGACAAGGGAAGGGGATGGTTCAAACATGGACTAAAATGAAACGACTATTACGATCCCGTTATCTACCACCAGACTACGAGCAAATTTTGTTTAAACAATATCAGGAATGTAGACAAGGAGCTAGAACTGTTGAGGCTTTCCTGGAAGAATTCCATAGGCTGTCATCACGAAATAATCTGCTGGAAACAAAGGCACAACAAGTTGCCAGGTTTGTTGGAGGTTTGCGTTGGGCTATACAGGATCGTGTGGCAACGCAAACAGTTTACACGCTAACAGAAGTTGTTGCACTGGCTATTAAAGCAGAGACCTAATTAGATAGATCAAAAGCAATGGTTGGGGCAAGGAATCCATTTGATAATAATAGAGCGACAGTCAACAAGGGAAAGACCCCGATGACCCCGACAACTTCAACAACCCAACTCTTCTTCTCTAACACTATACAGGGAACAAACAGCAGTGGAGCACCAACAAAGCCTGCCAACACCATCCCACCCGAGGTGATGCCCAGAAATCCTTATACTCGTCCAGGATCGGATAAATGTTATAGATGTGGACAACCAGGACACCGTTCCAACTAGTGTCCAAGAAGGAGTACCGTGAACTTAATGGAGCCAAAAGAAGAGTGCCCCTTCGACATAGAGAAAGAGGATAACAAAGTAGCCTATACGTATGAAGAAGAAGAAGTAACAAGAGGTTACTGTTGGCACCAAAACAAAAGGAACCCTCTCAGCGGCATAATATATTCAGAACCAGGTGCACCATGAATAAAAGGTGTGTGATATTATCATAGATAGTGGCAGTAGTGAAAATATAATATCAAAAGCAATGGTTACTAAATTGGGATTGCAAACCGGGAAGCATCATGCACCGTGTAAAATTGGCTGAATTAAACGTGGCATTGAAGTAAAGGTAACAGAAGTCTGCCACATTAAATTCTCAATTGGGAAGAATTATGTAGATAAGGTTACATGCGACGTGGTGGAAATGGATGCCTGCCATATAATTTTAGGACGCCCCTGGCAATATGATGTAGATGCCACGTACAGAGGTCGTGACAACGTTTATATCTTCATGAAGGAGGATCTGAAGGTCATTTTAGGTCCTATAAAAGAAGAGTTTGCAAGCATTAAACCGAAGCCACAAGGAAAACCAGTATTGCTAGTGGATGGGGGCAAATTCATGGAAGAGACTAAGGACGCCAGAGAGATTTTTGTCGTAGTAGTAAGAAGAGAAGTTGGCAGGGATTCTATTGACATTCCACCTCCACTACTGCCATTACTGGAGGAATTTCAGAAGGTTATACCATCAGACCTACCTAATGGGTTACCTCCTATACGGGACATACAACATCAGATTGATTTCATGCCAGGAGTTAGTTTGCCAAATCGCCTCCATTACCGGATGAATCCCAGGAAAGTCAGGTTCTGCAAGCACAAGTGGAAGAACTAATTGAGAAGGGATTAGTACAGGAGAGCATGAGCCTTTGTGCAGTACCAGCCCTGTTAGTACCAAAGAAAGATGGTAGTTGGCGCATGTGCATCGATAACCGAGCAATCAACAAGATCACTGTTAAATACAAGTTCCCTATCCCTCGATTAGAAGATATGTTGGACATGTTATCCAGGTCCAAAGTCTTTTCAAAACTCGACTTGTGAAGCGGGTACCATCAAATTCTGATCAGACCAGGAGACGAGTGGAAGACTGCTTTTAAAACAAATGAGGGCTTATATGAGTGGTTAGTAATGCCATTCGGACTAACCAATACACCCAGTACTTTCATGCGGTTTATAAACCAGGTATTAAAACCTATCACAGGAAAATTTGTGGTGGTATACTTCGATGATATATTAATCTACAGCCAAACCCAATCTGAGCATGTTGCGTACTTGAGGGAAGTACTTCAAATTCTGCAGCAAAATAAGTTGTACGTCAAAAAGTGCAGCTTTATGACCAGTAGCTTGTTATTCTTAGGGTTCATAATAAGTGCTGATGGAATTAAGGTAGATGAAAAAAAGATTTGCGCCATTCGAGATTGGCCGACTCCACGAACAGTAAACGAGGTCCATAGTTTTCATGGACTAACAACGTTTTATAGACGATTTATTAGAGATTTTAACCAAATAGTCGCACCCATTACCGAGTGCATGAAGAAAGGGAAATTCTATTGGGGAGAAGCAGCAGAGCAGAGCTTCAAAATGATCAAAGAAAAACTATCATCGGCCCTAGTTTTGGCACTACCAAACTTTGACAAATTATTTCAAGTAGAGTGTGATGCCTCTATTGTGGGTATTGATGTTGTGTTGTCTCAAGAAGGCAGACCAGTTGCGTTATACAGTGAAAAACTCAGTGAAGCTCGCCAGAAATGGTCTACCTATGAGCTAGAGTTATACGTCGTCTTTCACGCTTTAAAAGTCTGGGAGCACTACCTAGTACCCTGAGACTTCGTTTTATTTAGCAACCATCAGGCACTAAGATTTATCAACAGCCAGAATAGAGTCAACAAAATGCATGCCCGCTGGATTTCATTTATTCAACGCTTCACATTCACATTACAACATAAAGCTGGGCGACTAAACCGAGCAACTGGTGCTCTCAGCCAAAGGACATTACTACTTGTCACTCTATAAACTAAAATCATTGGGTTTGATTGCCTAAAAGAGTTGTACGCTGGAGATGAAGATTTTCAAGATAGCTGGACAAAGTGCCAAACCGGGCTTCCTGTGGAGAACCTGCATATCCAGAAAGGCTACTTATTCCATGGTAACCAATTATGCATACCCAGGAGCTCACTACGAGCTAAATAATTCATGACTTACACAGTGGAGGCTTGGGTGGACACTTGGGGCGTGACAAAACAATAGCGCTTGCTGAGGAGAGGTATTATTGGCCCCAGTTAAAAAGAGACATTGGCAACTATGTTAAAAGGTGCCTCATATGCCAGGCTGCTAAGGGGCAGTCCCAAAATACCGGTTTGTATATACCCTTGCCTATCCTAGTAGCACCTTGGGAGGATCTTTCCATGGATTTTATCTTAGGCCTACCACGAACCCAACGCGGATTTGATTCAGTTTTCATGGTAGTCGACAAGTATTCTAAAATGGCACATTTTATTGCTTGTAAGGAAACTACAGATGCGGTGCACGTAGCAAATTTATTTTTCAAGGAGGTGGTGCATCTGCATGGGATTCCCAAGTCCATCACGTCCGACAGAGACACCAAATTTTCGAGTCATTTTTGGCGAACATTATGGCGACGATTTGACACATCCTTGAATTTTAGCAGCACCAACCATCCTTAATCTGATGGCCAGACGGAGGTAGTAAACCGCACTCTTGGGAATCTGATTCGCTGTCTTTCTGGGACAACCAAAACAGTGGGATGTTACTTTGGCACAAGCTGAGTTTGCTTATAACAGTATACTCAACCGGTCCACTAGGAAGACACCATTTCAGATTGTTTATTGTTGTCCACCATGCCATGCATTGGACTTAGTTCCTCTACCAAAACTACCGGGTTTAAGCATTGCAGCAGAAAATATGGCAGACCGTATAAAGTCCATTCATTAAGAAGTGCGGCAAAACTTAGAGGCTTCTAATGCCAAGTACAAAATTGCAGCAGATAAAAAGCAGAGGGTCCAAACCTTTCAAGAAGGAGACCTTGTGATGGTTTATTTGCGCAAAGAACGACTGCCTGTAGGAGCATACAACAAGCTGAAAGACAAGAAGTTGGGCCTTTCCAGATCCTTCAGAAAATTAATGACAATGCATATGTTGTAAACCTTCCTACAGATATGGCCATTTCCCCTACCTTCAACGTGGCAGATTTGTATGAGTATCATCCTCCTGATATGGCATCTTCTCACTTAACTCACTCGGGGTCGAGTTCTTTTCATGCAAAAGAGACTGATGTAGAACAGTCTACAAGAGGAAAGGAAGAGCAGATCGCAGGAGGAAGAACAAATTGCAGGATATAATATAAATACAGAGAAATCAGGAACTGCAGTTACCATTGGAGTATCTTTCCAGCAGATTGCCTCCTTATTTAGGAGTCCTAATTAAAGTCGTAATATCAGGATTTATTTACTTTTCTAGCTGTATTATTTGCTGTCTTTATTCTAGTTATTTCTTTCCTAAACAATTATATTCCTAGTTGAATTAGGACTTGCAGCCTATATAAAGGCTGCCTCTTTTCGTTGTAAGGTAGCTTTTGAATTCAATAAAGAACTTTCTCTTGGAGAATTTTAATTTCTGAACTCATGGATTCGAGTGTAATTTTTGGTTCGAGGATTCGAACAATTTTACCCAGAAACAGGAAGCGTCCTATTTCCACAGAAGCTTCGGCTATGTCACATGTGATAGACTCTTAATGCTATTAGAATTATTTAGTATTATTATAATATATAGAATATATATTGACTTCCATCTTGTTATTCTATAATTAGATCAATGACAACTAGTCATAGAGTTAACCTTCGAAGATTTTTGTCTGAGTAAATATAAAGATATATACTGATTAGTGAATAATGGGGGGAAATGATATGCACGCACCAGTGCAATAAAATGTCGTATAAAATATCTTGAGGGGTGTAACTCAACTGGTCAGACTCTAGATTTGCTTTCTAGAGATCATCAGTTCGAATTTCACAAACCTCAGGGCCACTGAAGGCTTATATAATCGTTAATTTCAGAGCCAGTGGAATTAATCGAGGTATGTACAAGATGGCCCGGACACCCATGTTAATAAAAAAATAATACCGTATATATAAAACTATATAAAATGATAGTACATAACAGCAAATTATCAATAAATTTTCTACAAACGATACGTTTATGTAGAATTAGATAAGAATATTTTACAGTATTGAATTCCTTCGCACTATTGCCCTGTCAAAGAATCATTTTCCTAAATAGAATACACCTTACCTGGACAAGAAGAGAGAACGAGTTCTTGGTGACTAAATCTGATGATATGCGGTTTGAGCCAACGTATATACACAATATTCCCGTCTCTCGGCGGCAGGAATATATCTGACTAGTGTGATTTCTCATCTGTGTGTACATCTATAGAGATGTAGTCATGCATGCATGTGGGTCTAAAGTTTAGTATCATTGACAATGAGAATATGAACAAAAGCCATTAAGCTCACGGAAGCTCCTAGCTAATAAGGTCCTCCTAGTCCATCAGCCAACAACCCAGATCTCCAGATAAGGTGAAAAGGATCATGCAGGGCCCTAAAAAAGACAAATACAGAGGCAGTGTTGGGAACTTAATGGCAAGAATCGAAATGATTCAGTGGTGGAAAATATGACGATCAGATAATGTAAAACAAAAGAAGGTAACAGTGATACGTTGAATTTTGAGATTCCATTTCCACGTCTTTTTGATGGAGAGATAATTGACAAGATATCATGCCATGGACTATATATTTATTTGTTTGAATGACCCATGACTCCATATTATCATTCACACTGGTCAATAGTGAGTAAAACCCACTTTATTGACTTCATTTCAATTTTCCCTGTACCAGCACAATAGGGTGTGATGATTAAAAATAAAATAAAAACAATCTGCCGAATTTCCAGTAATAAATTTAATATTTTTATGATATTATAATTAAATTAAGGTACCATTGGAAAATGCTGACCTTCGGAGCAAAATATTTGACCATAAGTTTATGATTATCTAATTAATACATCATTAATTAGTGAGCCTAAGAGTTCAACTTTTATGGAACTTATCCATATCTTCCATGTGCGAAGATAATTAAGATGCCAAATATCTTGCACAAGGTTTTCATAAATAAAAATGCTCATTTTGTCATTCACTCTACAATTATAAGAACATCTAATAATATAATATTTCAGTGTCCAGGATCTTTTCTTAAAAATATCTTATTGATAAATCTAAATTTAACGAGTTTAAAAACCTCGGTCAAATAAAACGGGCCAAGACTATTTCCTAAATTAATTGGATCCCATTAGGTCCAGGCGTAACGCCTTATGCCTGGACCCAATTATTTCTTGGTACTAAGCGCACAACCAACACCTTGGTGGGCATGCACCCCAACATCCCCATAGGCTCAAGCAAGTGCTCTGAGCCTTACACTTCCTTGGGATTTTTCTAGGATGACCCCACGAGGGTCTCTCGATAATTTTTTTGGACCCTTGTGCAGGTCTTTCAATATTTTATATTGATCCAATGTGTATTACTTTGATTGGAATACAACTCAAAATATCACAAGGGTGAAATAATTCTTCAACCTCTTCTCTCTACAAAAGACAAGACTTATGAGCTATAAATACCCCATGAATCCTTCAAGTTTCAGGTTCACAATCTTTTCATTCTTAATATTTTTAGCATACATATTTTCAGAGTTTATCATTGCATTTTCTCTCTCTACAAAGTTGCTAACTTAAGCATTTAAGAGTCCTTACATTCATCCAATGAGATTTTTTGCAGGTACCAACTACCATCCACATTGGCTTCTCAAGCACCACTAGTAACTAACCACTTGAGTTTTTCATATAAAACTGCCAGAAACCCTGGTTAAGGAGAATAGATCGAATTGCTTTAACTAAGAGGTTAATCGATTATCCAACATGTAAGCATTATTCTTAAGTATCTTGGATTTTGGAACCTCATCAATTGGCGTCATATGTGAAAAAGTAATCAAAAAGCTATCAGTTTTTTTCTAAAACTTGGTTTTGACATTTCCAAGTCATTCTATGACAAATAACCAAGACACATCTAAGACAGGATGCACGATGAATCTACCTGCCATCTCGGACACTTCTGCCTAACCAGACATTCAACAACTCATTGATCATGTGCAAGTTCTCATTTAGGTTGTGTTTGCAACCTAAGAATAAAATCAGACATTGTCACCTCAACAAGTCTTGACACCCTCGGCAACATAATGTCTTAGCACCATGGCTATCAGTCACACCACCGTAAATGATTACACTACCTAGAGGAGACTAAGCAGAATGACATTCACGAGAGTCCCACAAGGGGTCATTCATACCATTGTGTTACTTATGCACAAAGTTGGTACTTTGAACATACTCCTCTTAACTATCATGGGATGAACACCAGTTACTTAACCATCACTCCATGCCAAACTCCTTGGGCTTTTAAGAGACTAATAGACAAAGGACTAAGAGACAATCTGTATATATTTATAGCCACTATTAAGTGAGGGGTTCTCTCTTGTCCAAACAAGTATTAAACACTCAACTCCCTAAGAACTACATTTCCATAAAAATAAATATAGAAAACTATGATGGCCTGTGGGAGCATTGCAGAATATGTGCATTAGCTTAGAGTTAGTCTTCTAAGATAGTGACTCAATGTGAAAAATCCTTATCACAACCTTGTCGGGGGTCTGCACATGCTTGGTACAATAATTTTAAGCCAAACTCCATCAAAGGGTTCATTAACCTTTGTGTCAGGCTAGTGGCACGTTTTAGCCCTAACATACCCACCAAGAAAAGCTTCACAAAGCTATTTAGTGTTACCCAGCAAAAAGGCAAGCCTACACATACATATTTAAAAAGGTTTAATAAGGAGATGCTCAAGGTGGAAGAGTTTATTGAGTCAATAAACATAGAAGCCTTGATGAGAAAAGTAAAGGAACATGCTCTCTGGAGAAAACTTTATACCTTACCAGACAAAAGCTTACTCAAGGTGAAGCAAATCATGAAAAATCACATACGGGTGGAAAACGCTTGTGTGCTATGATATGGGCCTCCTTATTTTTACAATGCCAACCAACATAAAGGATCTTCCAAGCAAAATCATTATTCTAGTATAAATAAAAGCTAGGAAAAAACATGAAGGACTAACCTATAGGCGTTTGGTGTATTATAAGGATTTATTACTCCCTTAAGTCAAAATAGGATCACCCATTCAAAGTGTAGGGTAGTAAGGCAAACACATACCACTTCTAAGACATGTTCATTTTAATAACATCCCTCATTAAAAGAACAATCCATATTCTAGACTTTGACTGATAAGATCATCGAGTTGGCGGCTGCTTGCTGAAAAAAAAGAGGTTGATATGGAGGATTTAAGAGCAGTCAGACTTCAAGAGCTAGGTCGTTATGAGTTTAAACTAATTTTGGGATACCATCACCTGAGTCCATACCTATCACTAAAGTCACCTTAGGATACACAATCCTCAATGAGAATGTAAGGTTATTTTTAAAATAAAAATAGTGTATCTCTCACATACATTTGCTATCTATATATCTTCAGGTGATGTCTAAGGGCCTCTTATCAATTCACTAGGAGTTGACCTCTGATCCTTTATTCTCCAGTGCAATCTTAGACTAGCACATTCTTTAGATGATAACTAAGGGCCTCTCACCAATTCATCAAAGATTGATCCTATATCTCATATTCTCCAGTATAGTCTTGGATTAGCACGACTCTCTTGTGAGGCTCTCAGTCCTTAAGCTATCTCCAAAGATGATCTTAGATCTCACATCCTCATGTACAATCACTCTCTAATAGGGGGATCTCATGCCCCATGAAAAAACTAGGAAGGTCACACATCTCCTCCACTCTAATTTGACCACTCTCTAGAGGGGGGCTGCTGAGTCTCCATGCCATCACTAGTGAGGCTATAGGCCTCCCACTCTTTGATAAGATCTTTCTATAAAAGTGAGATCTTAAACCCTACACCATTGGCTAGGAAACCATGAGCCTCGCGTTATTACAAGGAAAAACCCTTCACGAGTTCCTTCAACCTCTTATAAGTTTTTCTAAGTATAGGCTCACCTTTTACGGGTTCACGTCGGCCTTTTATAAATTTTTCTAATTATAGGCTCACCTTCTACAGGTTCCCCTCAGCCTTTTAAAAAAATTTCTAAGTATAGGCTCATTCTTTATGGTTTCCTCTCAGCCACTTAAAAATTCTTCTAAGTATGGCTTTTTTTCTCCATAAGTTTCCCTTAATATCTTAAAAAGATTTTCTACGTATAAAGTCTTTTATATCTCACTTAACCCTTAAAGAGATTTTTCTAAGTATGCGTTCCTCCATGGTTCCCTTCTATATACTTAGATTTTTTCTTCAAACATTGTGCACGCCTACACATAGGCTCTTTGGTAAATAATTCTAGGGTTTCCATCATTCTTCTCAATAAAGAAAAATTGATGAACTTATCATGATAATCAAGTATTTTTACAAGTCTTTGTGTATAATATCATAAAGACTTGGGGGGTTACGAATAAACCTAAATTTAATAAGCTCAAAACAAAATATAACACATGGACCCAATTAATTTTGGGTGTTAGGCATACACCAAGCACCCATTGGGTCCAGGGAAAGCTATTATCAGTATCTACATATTAGTATCAAATTGTTTGAACTAAGAGATTAATCGATTGTCCAACACATAAGTCTTATTCATAAACATATTAGATTTTGAAACCTCATCACATATATTTACATGTTACTTGTACCAATAAACGAAACTAATAAAAAACACAAAATAAAATTGTCATTGAAGCAACTAACATTTCAAGAAGATAATTTTTTATATCCTTGTTTCCCAAGCAGGATTTCCTTTCATTCTCCTAAAAGCTAATAGCCAATTCATTAAATTCAAACTCTTAAAAAAATCCAGTTATGTTCATTTTTTGTGCTTAATGGTTATTGTTGATACATTTAAATGAATTGACTTGTAAATGAATTAAAAATAAATCTTTTTATTATACAATTTTAAGGACCATAGAGTTATATGTTGGAAAACTGTGTTAAAACATGGTTAAAAAACACATTTAAGGCCAAATTAAAAGTGAGGTCCACTTATTTTTTGGTGGAACTTCGTTGAGTTTAGTCTCCAGTAAAATCTCTTTTAACATTGAACATTAATATGATTTAAATAAATTATAGGTGAATAAGAAATTAATCTCAAAGAACCCTTAGTTAACATGTTTTGGTGAAACCCCAAACTCTCTAAAAGCTTTTGTCTCACACAAAAAAGAAACAAAACTTTATTGATATTTATAAATTGGAAAGTTGAAAAGTTAAAATTGAGCCTAAATGACACCAAAGCTTTTAGAGGGGAGAGATCCTAAGTAAAGTGGACTTTGAACTTAAGCTCATACGCACATGTCAGCCCCGACAATGGATCTAGGTTGGGTTCATTGTAAAATAACTTTTTAGGCCACAAAAAATTATTTTTTCCCAACTTAAATTTGGGCTTATATTTGGTCTATGAAGAATTATTTCTTATAATCCATTCTTTTTTCTAACCCATGAAAATAATAACCTGAATAGTTTTTCCAATATTTTTTCAACAGAACCTGAACAAGTTTTTTAAACTAAAAAAATATTTTTTTTATGACCATAATGTTCAGGTATTATTGTGGGTTTATGGTGGTTAATAAAAAGTTGTTGATGTGAAAATTAATTATGGTTAATACCATAATTAATTTTTCAACTTTTTATCTTTCAAAATCAGCTATAAAAACAGGGTGAATGAAGAGTTAAAGAGAATTTTATGATTTTACATACTCTTCTTTACCTTAGATTTAGTGTATTTCCCTCTTTTTTTTAAGCTTTTATATCTTCACAATCTAAAGCTTATGTTTATTTTGTTGAGAGTTTACTGAGTTCATCTAGTTTGATTCAAAGGCCTTGTTTAGTAGTAAAGTCTTAAATATAATGAATTTATCATTCATAACAATAAAAACTTTATTATTTAAAGTGCTCTAGCAAATATGTATATTTTTTTTTATTTTAATTTAAACATGGATATATTTTTTAATTAGTGCGCATATTAGGACTTTATTTTGATATTAATTGTAAGTTGATGTATGTTTAGTATGCATGCTAGAATCTTTATATATGTTTTTTTGTTTGTGTTGATAACATGTTTATATATAACATGTTATAACATGTTTTTTTGCTAGAATCTTTATAACATGTTTATATATATATATATGTTTTCACGTTTATATTTTTGTTATGATAAACTAAACAATCTAACCTATGCTTATTTTTATGACCCCTCCAATACAATCTTAAGACTTTATGCTTACCATGTTTTTGTTTAGTATGTTCTTGTGCTTATGCTATCGTATGTGGTTTTTTTATGCTTGTTATTTGTTTTAACTAGTCTTAAGAGAGAGAGAAAATATCTTGTACTTTGATACATCTTAAACTTCTTTTAGAACAAATATTTTAAAAAGATTATTTGTTTAAAAAAAATTAGCATTTAATTTTTAATCGTTATAGTTTATAATTTTATCTAGTTTGCTATATTCATGCAATGATTTGAATCTCTATGATTTGTTACATGGTATATAATTTTATGAACTAGGCTTTTATAAACCATGTTTATATCTTTGTTTAGTTTATACATGTTACTTGTAAACTTATTTATATGATTATGAATTTTGTCAATCTTTTTAAGCATATTAGTTTGACACAATGCATGTTTAATTTGAACTAAAATAAACAAAAGTGTTTAATTTTTATCTTGCTTAGTTTTTTTTTTTTGGTTAAGTTACTTTATTACAATTTTGTTTTATATTGCTTGGTTATTGTGGAGCCAAAATATTTATTTATTAATATTATTGGTTATTTCTTTACAAAGAAAATTATATTGATCATGGCATCATCTCGAGTATTAGTTGTTCTAACCAATGTTGCTTCTATTTCGGTAGTGAGGATTCCACCATCACCTCTTATGATGTTTGGCAAGAAATCTACCAATGTTGCTTCAGCACCTACTGCTTTGATAATGAGGTCTCCACCATCATATTTTGTGGTGAATGGTGAGAAGCCCAAAAGGTTTAATGAATTGAATTTTAAAGAAGTACCAAAACAATCAAATGATGAATCTGATCCCACTTTTATGGGAGTTTTGGATGTTTAGAATCATAATGATTTCATGTGAAAAAACTACATCCGGAATGGATTGTATTTTGGAAAGATTTAGACAAAAAATTCAAGGCTAAAGTTGTCAATATGAAAAGGTTCATAATCAGCAAAGAGTAATAAATTTATACTCTTTAAAAATAACATCGAAGTTATCTAGTCAAATTTTTTCACGTATACAACACTATTCATAAATACATTATTGTTTACATATAAGAAAAGGTAATGTGGTGAGTATATATGGTTTAAGAAGTTTTGTCTAAAGAGATTAAGTTTTAAACGAGATCATTTATGACCCCTCCAATCTTTTATAGGAACTTACATAATAAAAGTATTATTCATATGATACTATTTTCATATACGATATAGTTCAAATGTAAAATGGTGATAATTGAATAAATCATAATGAACAAAATAGGGTTCAAAAAAGTAACCCAAGAAAAGAATTTACTAGTGAAGTCAATATCAACGAGGTTGATCACCTCACTGAAAAAGTTTCAGAAATGAACATGTTTATTGTTGTTTCCAAAGTCAACATGATTTAAAAATTCATGAGCATTGGTAGGTAACAACAAGAAATGTATTTGCTGAGAAAATGATATTCTTCACTTATATAGAAATGGATAGTGAATATTTATACATAGATAATTCATCAACCTCTAAGGTATTAAGTGTTGGGAAGGTCATTTTAAAGATACTTTTGGAAAACAAAATCCCTCGATAATGTGATTCAAGGTTGAAATTGAACTTAATGTTTGGATCATAGTTAAGTAAAAATAGTTTTAAGTTGATCTTTCAGAGTGATAAATTTGAACTCTCTTAAAAAAATAATGTTTATAAGAGAGGGGTATCTTAGTGATGACCTCTTTAAAATGAATATAATAACCACTAAAACCATAGATGAGAAGAAAAGTGATGATACATCTTCTTCTTACCTACTTGACTATTGTGACTTGTGGCATGACAAACAAAGTCATATGAATTATAATTTTATACAAAGGTTAATAAATTTTGATTTATTACCAAGTATGATTTTAAACCTTTTTATTTTAATGTTGAGGAACTGAAAACTAAGAAAATTCTTCTTTCTAATTGGAGTAAGGATGAACTTTATTTTTTTCACTAGGACATCTACCATATTTGTTCTTCAAGCTCTCCTAACTACTTGTGTTTCTCCTTAAAACTTGGCATCAAAGACTTGGTCATCCTAATAGTAAAAAATGTTCAAAGTTTAGCATCTCGAGGTCAGTTTTATTATTCTTCTTACCCATTAGATAAGTCGTTTGGATTATCTTTGGATCTCACAAGTCATAGAACTTATGCTACTTGATGTTATCCACTTTTAACGCCATGAAAAATCAAGAAATGAAAAAAATAGAAAAAGAAAATCCAAAATACAAGAGGATATACATGAAGAAAGCTTAGAAGATTGTCCAGGTTGGCGGTGAAGAATCAAAATGACAAGTGGAAAAGTTGGAGGACCAAAATGTATAAGATTGACAAAATTAGCAACCTCATTCTGATTGGCAAAGGGCCTCGTTGGTGAAACTATTTTTATTTGAGGTAAAGAAATACAAATTTGGATAGGTAAGGACTTAATGGGAATTTTGAAAGGCTTAATTAATCTTATTGAAGACTTAATTGCAAGGACAATTAGTTTTTGGAGTCAATTTGGGTGTTAAATGGAATAAATTAAAGTTTTGGGACTTGATTGGTTTTTAAGAGGTTTAATTGAACGAATCAGGGGCTTAATTGTAAGAATATTGAAGTTTGAAAGGCAATTAGGGACTTGATTAAAGAAATCCAAAATCCAAAATCAAATTGAAAAAAGGCGCATGATTCTAGGGGTTAAAATTGACCAAATCAAATGCCAAATTGAAGAAAATTCAAAGTTTAATGGTTAATTAAGGGTTCAAGTACACAAATTTAAAAACAATGACCACGATGAAAATGGCACTGAACTTTGGGGATGATGATTGAGTTTGGCAGGGATGAAATTACATGAAATTAAGAGTTTAGGAGTCAATTACAGGTGTAATTAAAAGCAATTGAAATAATAGGGACTGAAGTGAAATTTGTCAAATCCCAAATTAAAGCCCTAATTTCTAGGCTTTAACCTGAACGATGTGTCATTTAGTTACTATTTGGTTTCTTTTTGATAGTTTTGGCTGATTGAGTAAGCACCTTCAAGAGAATAAATATGGTGTCTCCGACCATCTTTAAGGCTATAAGCACCACCATTCAACTAAGAAGCAACCCCTCTACAAAGATCAACTACTCATATCAAACGTTTAAGTCCTATTTTCTTCAATGAACTCAACAACGTCTTTTCTCTTATCAGTCATCACTGCATTTTTAGGTTCTTGATTGATTGAGTTGGCATTCAAACGAATGAATTTGGAGCTACAAACCTTCAAATTAAGCAAGAATGGATCCAATCGAAAGGTATGCTTCTCCTCTACTAAGTTCAGGTGGTTTCTAATGACGTTTACATCGGAGTTGCTCCAATGAATCCTTAAAATTGACCAACTCAATCAGCCTTGACTAAGATACCCATTTATGCAAAACCGCTCAACTTTTTCTTTTGTTCACACTTAAAAATTCCCAAGGGTTCTTATCAAGGGTCATAAATCTTTCTTCTAAAATCAGAAGGTGAGGGATACATGTTTTTGTCTTCAAGCAAAACAAAACCACCTAGGAAAATTTGTTACAAAACCACCATTCCAAAACCATTGAAAGATAGAGGTTTCAACTATTAATATATGTCCAGAACTCTCTTATTTTGATCAAAGGCTAAGCTTTGATCAATCTATGTTTGAATCCATCAAGAACCCTTGCGAAATCCTATAAATACCCCTGAAAAATAAATAAAAAAAAGAGAGAAAAAATATGGAGAAATACATTAAGAAAAGAGCCTGGTATGAAAGTTCAAGAAAATAGCATAGAGGGTCTAACAAGCTTTGAAAGGAAAAGATAGTGAAAGGAATAAAGGAAAAGAAAAGAAAAGAAAAATAGCATTCCATAACTAGCAGGCATGAAGAAGGTATAACCATGTAAAAGTTCAAAGGTGGACTCCATATGGCCTGCCTATTCATGTTTTTTTAATGTTTAAACCCCTTTTGATGTTGTTTGAGCTTATCTTATATTTTTTTGGTTTGGTTATTGTGTTGGAATAATCTGATGTTTTTTTTGTAGAGTTTGTCTTTTTCTTGTTCTTGTTCTTGTTTTAAGCATGTTTTAGATTGCTCAAGCTTTTGTTATGATAATTTATTTTAGTTTTGGTCAATAATGTGTTAGAGAGGTTTGCAATAAAGGCATGATTATTGGTTTTAATGTTTGTTTGATTTTGTTTTTATAGTCCAATAGCATGTTGATGATGTATATGAGGTATTTTGATTAGTGTTTGAC
>Ga0325411_1003925_pt1 | contig 16713 bp, 10 predicted proteins | sample PopdelMetagenome_13_FD_206181 | JGI IMG/M metagenome (GOLD analysis project Ga0325411, IMG submission 206181) | Populus deltoides microbial communities from Bellville, Georgia, United States - Xylem-PdIQD-R4 | ecosystem: Host-associated > Plants > Phyllosphere > Stem > Wood/Secondary xylem...
GCTCACAAATTCATCAAGATAGGAATCCTAGTTGCAAATTAGCTCAATCATTCAACAACATTGTATAGAAGATGATTGTTTTCATGAAAGTGCAGTACTTTATAAAACAATATCTGGAACTTGTGGAAGATGGTGTCAATTGTTTTGGAAGTGTCTTAAAAAATTCTATTGTTTTGCTCCTCCCAAATCAAATATACAAGCAAAGCTGGGGAAACTCTTCTCATTCTCTATTGTAGCCCTTTCCTTCTACCATTTAGACCTTTAATTGCGCTGCTAAGTGTTAGCATAGCCCGATTGATCCAAAGCCAATGTTTTGCCATGCTCCATAATAAAGAGTTCCATTCACTGCTAAAAAAAAGTGGTCATGAGACTTCTCTCCACTTCTACAGAGTAAGTATAAATTTTCTGTGGAGATAAAGCTAAGCATGTCTCTTGTTCTGAGTTTACTGAGAACAACCAGCCATAAAATGAAACTATATCTTAGCAAAGACCACTGCTCCCAGACCACACTATCCCATATAACACGATCACTTTTAATTATGAAGAACTCATGTGTACTTGCAATGAAAGAACCCAATCCATTTTGCCATCTTAGAAGTGTAGAAGTTGCGTCTAAAATTCCACCACATTGTTCTACTAGCTGGTTTTTGAGGGCATAAATGGACTTCCTTAAAGGATAAGATGTTTTTCTTAAATCCGAAAACCATATTGAATTATTAAGGAGATAGTAATGATCAACCCATTTAATCCAAAGAGAGTCCTTTTTGAGGTGTATGTTCCAAAGCTGTTTTGCTAGAAAACTATTGTTTCTAGCCTTAATATCTAGGAGAGCTAGACCACCTTTATTTATAGGCAGACATACCTTCTTCCAGGCGACAAGAGCAGCGTGACTTGTCTAAATATTGTCGCTCCATAAAAAATTACAGCATAGACTATTGATCTTGCTAAGAACTAAAGCTGATATCAAAAAAATACTAATCCAGAATTGGACCATGCCATATAAAACTGATCTGATTAGCTCAACCCGACCAGCATATGAGAGATGCTTGCCCATCCAACTTTGAATTGATGATTCCAACTTGTGCAAGAGAAGGGAGAATTGGCTAGCCAATAATCTATGTTGGACTTAGAGGAATGCCAAGATATTTAAAAGGGAAGCTCCCTTTTAAAAACCAGTGTGATTTAAGATGGATTGCTTAATGCTATCTCCAACACCACCGAAATAGATGGATGATTTTGTTGGATTAGTATCAAGTCCAGACAGTCCTTCAAAAGAGAGAAGTTGTTGGTAGAGAATGTTAACCGACTACATATCACACCTAAAAAAGAGAAGAATGTCATCTGCAAAAGCCAAGCGACATATTCCGAGGGCATTGCATTTTGGATGGAAATTTAAATCTGATTAATGTATGCACTACTTAAGCATCCTAGAGAAATATTTCACGCAGACAATAAAAAGATAGGGGGATAGTGGATCCCCTTTGCAAACACCACATTTTTCATTGAAAAACCCAAACAAATCACCATTCATCGAGACAAAATAAGAAGTGGTCTCAACACATTTCATAATAAGGTGCACAAACTGAGTTGGGAAGCCTAGTAATAAGAGCAGGTGTCGTAAAAAAAGCCACTAAATAAAGTCAAAAGCTTTTCTAAAATCAATCTTAATGATGCATCTAGGAGATGCCCTCTTTCTTCTATAATGTCGAAGGAGATCCTATATTAGATTAATATTATCAACCATATTACGACCTTTAAGGAAAGCATTCTTTGCAGGGCTAATGACATCTTGTAGCACATGAGCCATCCTACCTACAAGAATCATAGAAATCACTTTATATAACATTGCAACAATAGATTGGTCAAAAATATGCTGCCAAGTTAACATTGGCTGATTTCAGGACAAGAGCAATGATCGAATGGTTAACTTGCTTTAAAATCTCCCTAGAAGCAAAAAAAATCCTTAATAGCAGCATAAAAATCTCCTCTCACGATGCTCCAGGCTCTCTTGAAAAAAAAAGAGTAACCGCCTAACCCTAGAGCCTTTTCATTTCCAATACTAAAGAGGGCATGTTTGATATCATCATCTATTACCGAGGCCAAAAGGGAGGCATAGGATGTAACATCAAGACATGGTCCATAATGAATGACACTCTTAATGATCGGGAAAGTAGGCTTTAAAGTACTTAGAAGATCCCGAGTACCTTTACCAGCATCTTTCAAAAAAAATGGAATTGAGCTTCTGACCAAAGAACATTTTCTCCGTGGACTTTAAATTCACAAGCAAGGTTGTTAAAATCACGATTTTGACACGGCACGAAAAATGCAAAACAAACTCGGATTGTAAAAACGGATCGTATAATTGTAAAATCATGAGGAATTTTAAGATTATGCTATTTATTTTATTTTAATTTAATTTTTATTGATAAAATAGTTATTTGTGTGTTTTATGTACTTAGGATTAAGGTTGGGAGTTTTTAAAATTATATTAATTTCAACTATAATGATTTTTTTCTTTTCACCTATAAATATCAGTATAGTTGAACCATATACACAATATACTTTGTGTAAATTGGAATGATTCTCTTTATAAGGTATAAATAAAAAAAAATAGAGTTATTTAAAAAAAATTATATATCCAATTCAAACCTCGATGAAAAACTATTATGTTTTGCTCCTTATTCTATCGTCCTGTGATTATAATTAACTGAATGTTTAAATAAAAAAAAATTAACACAACTAAATCAATGTGCGCATCATGTTCTAACTTGATTTTAATTTTCTATTTTCATTAAATTTTTAAAAATACAAGACATACCAGGTTTTATAGTTATTGTTATATTCAATTAATCTAATTAAGTAGTACTTTTAAAATTTTAAAAACAAATATGAAACAATTTATTTTAGATATATATATATATATATATATATATATATATATATATATATATATTGTCTTTATGTCAAATGCCACACATCAAGTAATTACCAACCCAAAGTCACCAGAAAGTTAACTAATAAGTTGACATTTTTAATTTTTATAGAAACTATTTTTTTAAGGAGAAAGTTAGCAGTTGGTTTGATCCCATCACTAAATGTACTTATTTTACTTCTTTAAGTAATCATGACTTTGAGCACAATAAATTTTTGTATGGCCACAGAATCGATGGATAAACATAGCAGTATTTTTTTGCAATTTTTGCTTTTGTTCTGGCCAAATGCCAATAGTTGGTCAACAACAATTGCAATTTTATGATAAAATCGTTTAATCGGTGGTGAAATCATGATTTTAAACGGTTTCACCCAATTTTAACAATTTTACCCGATTTTAACCTGATTTTACCAATTTTCGAGTTTTATGAACGTTTTAGCACGTAAAGCCTACATTGACTTGTAAAATCGTACAATTTTACGAGTCAAATCGTGATTTTAACAACCTTGTTCATAAGCTTCAATCTGAGTTGTTTATCTTGCAACAAGAGCTGAACATTATCTCTATCCTAGCATAAGAGAGATTGATGTCTATCCAAATCACTTTCAACCCGTACAACCCTTTCAGAGATGTGGTTATAATGTAGTTTGTTGAGCTCCTTCAAAGGCCTCTTCAGAATCTTCAATTTTCTACAAAGAGTGAACATACGAGTTCTATGAAAATGAGGATCCCAGGTTTGCGCAATTAACTCCAGGTACTAAGTATGATCAGCCCACATGTTAAAGAATTTGAAAATCCTTTTTCTAGTAGGTAGCCGTGAACCAATCCTGATAGAAGCTGTGGAGTGATTTGAGAAAGCACCAGGATTACCAAAATGTACATGAGCCTACTGCTGCAAAGTGAACCACAATGAATTTACCAAAACCTTATCAAGTTTGCTTTAGACATGCCCATTTGACCAAGTAAAGAGACAGCTCATTGAGTTTAAATCTGCAAGTCCCAATAGCACAACACTCCCTAAAATCTAAAACCTCATAGCTAGAAACAGGTGCACCATTGTATTTATCCTCCTGGGAGAGCATAGAGTTGAAATCACCAAGAACTAGCCATGGAGAATTAGGACTCCACCTTCTCAAATCATCCCATAGGGCTCTCCTGGCAGTAATGGTGTTGAAGCCATACATAAAAGTAGCAGCAAAACTAAAATGGTGAATGAGACAATGAATAATAACATGAAGCTCTTGATCAGACATTGAAATAAAAATAATATGAACAGTATTAGGATTCCACAAAACTATGATTCTTGCATTACTAGCAACATCAACATTAGAAAGAAGTTTCTAGTGTTTTAACCGAAACTTATACATATGACACAGCTTAGAAGACAAAAGCTTAGTTTCTAAAAGACCACATACATCAATATGTTGTTTCTTTATGAGGCCTACAACCTCATATTGCTTAAGAGGGCTGTTAAGACCTCTGACATTCCAACAATAAATTAGCATTATAAGGGGGAGGGGGAGGAGATTCCCTACCACTGCCTGATGCTCTATTGGTGTTGTGTTTACCCATATTCCTAGTGACTACCGCTTCCAAAGATCTAGCCAGAAGTCTGCCTTTCAAGGTTGTTATAGGAACAACTATTGTCTTTCCTTTCTTACTGCTATGGTCAACCAGAGGACCTTCACTGTCAGACAAACCCTTGCTGCGAGTCTGGTATGAAGGTGGCTTTAGGTTTTGCAACACAAAACCCATCATTAACCAGCTATATATTCTCATAATTACAATACAAAGATAGGTCCATTTTAGCTTTTATATTGTCCTTTGTTTTTCCTTTCACGTCCATGATCGTGTTAAAAATATTGTTAAACACATTTTTTTCTCAATATGCATTGCATTCAAATTATATCAGATAACATTAGTCTTCCAATAAGAAAGCTCCTAAAAAATATTCTATTTTACCTAATTGTAGGTCACACCAAAACCAAAGAACTTTTGTTTACTTGTATGAAAACCAAATATAATGCCCTCATATTATGAGATTTCATCACACTTTTTCACTCGACAGTACTAACGGTGCAATATCCCTTTTAACTTTACCTTTCAAGAAGTCATTTTTAACAACCCAAACTTTTTAATGCAATTTGTACATTTCTAATAATCATGTACATGTAAAATGAGTAATATTTTTTATACAATACCATAAAGATAGTCTTAGTCTCACCATCCATCAATTAAATCTACAAGTACAATGATACAAAATTATACATAAAAAAAATAGTACAGTTATAAAACTTTCTTGATTACATGTTGTTGTGATGTCAGTGTCACATAAATTAATTGTCCTAACTTAAACAAAGAAGATAGTATAGAGCAAGTAAGAGGTTAATCCCACGAGGAATATCTGGTTCAGGTCTTTATGTTAGATAAATCAAAGCTGGGGGGGGTTTGGTTTTTAGGTTATTTAAGCTATGCTATGGTAAACAAAATAAAGTAATCAAACTAAATTAAATAAACCAAAACTTATTAAGAGCAAAACCTTGGTCTCAAGTAAACGTCTACCTACGAAAATCAAAACTAATCATTGAAACAATACATTAATTTATATTATGAATATCTATCTTTCTTTAGTATTAGTTAGTTAACCAATCTACAGTGTAACTAACCCTAACCATTAAACAACAACAATGTTCGTACTAGTAATTTAATTCAATGACAACCTTAAGAACTAGATAGGTTAATAAATCTAAACAACATAACTTTTTACAGTTTATGTTAGATTTAATTGAATGTTTTCTCTAAGATTAACAACATAGATCCGTCATAATTATTAAACTAAGTAGCTTCACAAGTTTAAATATCACAACTCCAGTTTTGATAGCAAATTTAGAAATAGATTGGTTAGAATAATAACTTAGAGTCTGCTCTAATAATCAAACTAAACAATAATAAGAAATAAGCATATAAAAACATTCATACTCATATAAACCGAAAGGAAAAGATAAAATAGATCTTCATAGTTTTTGAAATCTGAAGGTTTCTATATCATTTAAACCAAAAAAAATAATTTAGCCTTCATGTCTATCAAAAAATTAAGGAAAAAAAAAAGGATGAAAATATAATTTCGAGTATAGGAGAAAAGGGTGAGTTTTCCCTATCTTTTTGGCCACCCCTTTCTCTTTCTTTCTTTCTTCTTTTTATTTGATAAGAAAACGTAATCCCCACATTCCTCCAATTTGTTTGTATCCTCTAAAAATAATTATAGTCCTTTCCAAAATAGACAACCTACATTTAAGTAGTACAACAACTATTTTCCTAAAAAAATATATAGTCTTGCATAAAATCTTCAAGCTTTGACTTTGGACTTAGAGAAGTTAAATTTCTCAAATAAAGATCTTTTCTATAGAAAGAAATAATTGTCATGTCAGTTTGGATGGTTTGGAAGTAAATTGGACTTATTTCTTCACAAAACCTATATGCTGGCAAAATTTATGCGTTATCTTAGAAAACTCATATCTCTCTCATATAAACTCCTTTTCTACTAAATTTTGGTAGGATGATAGGTCTTTGAGGCAGAAATCCAATACAATTGAGTTTGTATCAAACAGACTTCTCTAACATAAGATATTCAAGTTGGAATGGCCAAAGGCCAAAATTGGCAGAATGCGAGACTTGTATTTAAATATTGTGGTTTTCATGCTATTTTTTTATTATTTTTCTTTCCATATATGTATAGAAAGATATGGATGTTATCTTTCTAATTTCACAGCTCAATTTTTGCATAAAACATCGATCAGATGTCAAATCTACCAATATTCACCACGAGTTGGAATATAGTCTGTATTTTATCTCCAATTTATTCCTTTTCGAATCTTAAAATCCAAAAGTGTCTTCAAAACATAAAAGAATAAATTATTAAGTTATTTTATACATAAAATATGGGCAAAATACTAGGTAAATATGGGTAAAATTATCGAATAATATGGTTACATCAAGTCTGTTTTGCGTCAACTTTTGAAACTTGTTTTGTTTATGTTGTTTTCATTTCTTACAGTATATTTTAATCATATATAACATATTTAGATGTTGCTTGTATTGTTTTCACATATTTCAAATGTGTTTTCATTCGAATCTTCAGTTTCGTCCATATTTCGGATATATTCGCTTGCTACTCGTGAGATTATCATTGTAGTTTTATTTATTTTATTTATTTGTTGTTTTTATTGCTTCTATTCATATATACTTATTTGGATTGCACTTTTAAGTGGTTCACTTCGGTGTTGGTTTCAGTTTTGCAAGAGCCAAAAGAAAGTGGACGAGAGAAAAAAGGCGTAAGAAGTAATATAAAAGTGAAAAGCCTGATTTTTAAGCGAAACACGAGTGATGTGAGGATATGTTTATACCACTAACTAATTTTTACAAGCACCATCATGTCAACGGAACATGTGAATTTTATGGTAAAAGACATGCATGACTAACTTAAAAGGGTTGAGAAATATGGTAACGAAGCTAGTACTAGTACCTAAGATGTAAGAAAAGTAGGGGTTGATTATGAGGATTTTAAGGAGGACATTGATAGCTTTAGTGATTGTGGTTTTGAGGATGAGATCGTAGGCAATAAGGGAGGTTTTTAGAGCCTAGAAACCAAAAGGATTTTAAGAATAAACGTAGGTTCCAATTCAGCCAGATGGGAAATTTCCAAAACTTTAAGGGACATGATGATGTAAATGGAGATTTAAATGCTATCAAAATGCAAATTCCTAACTTTCAAGGTGGGAACGATCTTGAGGCGTATTTGGAGTGGGAGAAAAAGGTGGAAAGGCAAATAAAGAAGAGGGGTCACATATTTTCAATCTAATTAAACTTCATCTTCATCAATATGGAGGCTGAATTAGAAAAGAGAGGGGTTTACCCAACCGAAGCTTTATGTACATGTAAAGGTCAAACCACCTAAGGTAAAAATGGAAGCACCATATTATTTCTTAATGTCTAAATAGAAAAGTTATACTTACAATAGATAATGGGGAGATAGAATATGAAAGTGAGAAATCTGAAAGTGATGAGATGCCACTTTTAAAGGATTGTAGTGACGAGGAGCTTGCATATCATGTTGAGGGGGAGGCTTTGGTTATATAGCGTGTGCAAGTTAAGGAAGATGGTGTAGATCAACAATGGGAAAACATATTCCATGCTCATTATCACATCCATTTCAGGTGAAAACAACATCATTTCAAAACAAACTATTCATCTCCTTCATCTCACTGATTCAGCTGAAACGACAGCAAATCATGGTCACGTCTCTATCCAGTATCTCTCTCCCACAATGTGCCACTAACAGTCCAGTAATGGGTACCCTTTTTGTCTCAAGCACGACTGAACCGTGCTAATCTCCACACTATCCTAGGAGAGATGAAGGGGCATTCTCTTGCCCTATAAAGACCAAAACACAAAGATGAAGGGAGGGAGAAAAACACAGAAAAGAAAAGAACAAAACAAGAAAGATAGAAATTACAAACACAGAACAAGAAGAAACAAAAGAGGAGAGAGTAGCATTAGCCAGCCAGCCCTACATTGTCATTGTCTTTAAGAGAGACGAACACAGAGAGAACAGAGAAAGTGAAAACAGGGATAGAACGAATAAACGAAGAACAAGAATGAAGAAGGTGAATATAAATGGACAAATAACAAAAAAAAATACAGATAGATAGAAGGAAGACCAAAGAAGGAATAGATAAAAACAGAAAAAGAGAAAACAGTATTAGCTGGTTAACCCTTCATCACCATCGTCTTCATCTTCAAGTAGCAGCTCCAAGTACGTAAGTTCTTTATTTCCTTCCTTTCCTTTGCGATTATAATTACATAGGTGATTCACCTCTTACTGTTCATTAGCCAGCAAATAATTCACTAATTATACATGCACGCATGAATCAGTTCACGCGTGTCTGCTGCCCAACCGAGTCACTGGCTTGGGCCAATGACTAGGCTGGGCCGGCTCATATGGCTAGGCTAGATCCAGCCTAAAAAAGACATAAATCAGTTATGGCCAACCTAAGCCTGGGCCCCAAGCCCAGCCAACCTAATTTGTTTTGGCCAAGGGTGTGTTTAACAAAATAGATCCTTATGCTTTTCCCTTTTTATTTCACCCCTCTTCATTTTGATATCCATCCAAAAAGACCTTTTAAAATATTAAAAAATTCCAAAAAAATTCATGGACCTTTTTGAATTTATTTTTAGATCCCTTGTGCTTTTTTTTTTTTACGATTCCACTATATATTTGATTTGTTGATTTTTATTGTGAAATGTAAATCTGGTATGTGATACATACCTTTTTGTTTATAAAAAAAAATAACAATAAAAAATATGTATGCTTTGCTTTCAATTCAAATTTTACTGGTTTATTCATTAGCCCTAGAGTCAGGAATACCATACTTTTTTTCATGTTACGTAATATTTACTAACGCTAGAGTTGAAAGTATTCGTATCCGAATATTCACTGTCATTAGAGTCAGGAATATTACAAGCAGACCATCGGTAGCATAATACAACAAACCCTTAGCAGTTTAAGATAAAACCACCAATGCAGTCTACTTTAGATAAAACGCTTAAGAGTCAGGAATATTCCCTTTTGAGTAACCAGTTTCATACCATAGAATCTATGTTGACCAGTTAGGGTTCCTAGTAACTATAGTACTAGGTGGTGACTCTTTAAACACGACATTTCCCATCTAAGAACAAAACGTTAGAAAATTTGTTCTTTTTTACAATTTAATTTTAAAAAATTGTCGCAATGTCGGGTGTGACAATGGGTTTAGAAATAGATATACTATTATAAAAGATAGTAAAACAATCACTCTTATACCCTTATCTCCAAACAAGTATATGATGATCAATTAAAGTTGAAAAGGGAATGTGAGGATGGGAAAAGAGAACACTCAAGTAAGGACATGGGTGAGAGAAGACCATCAGATTCATCTCATTCTAAATCACTAATTAAACCAGTTGAGAGTGAAGGTAAGACCCGAGGAGTGAAGAAAGTAACCATGTGTCATGATAATAGTGTGGAAAAATTAAAGAAACAACCTAATTTCTATAGAAAAAAAGATCAAATCAAATCTATGTTTTTCACTAACAAGTCGATAATCTTATTTGTGTATAAGGAAGCTTACTTTAATATTAATGATCTTGATTCTGTTGTTCCTAGTATGGCTATTTATTTATTATAAGAATTTGATTATGTATCCTTGAAGATATTCCTAGCGGATTACCACCATTAAGGGGAATTGAACATCAAATTAATCTTATGCTCGAAGCTTCGATTCCTAATCGACTAGTATATAGAAGCGATCCTGAGAAGATGAAGGAGCTTTAAAGGCAAGTTGATGAGTTGATGAATAAGGGGTACATTCGTGAAAGTATAAGCCTTTTTGTTGTGCTAGTGTTACTTGTGTCTAAGAATGATGAAACTTGAAGGATGTGCATTGAGATTGATTAATCATGTATTGTGTGCATTTATAAGTAGATTTGTGGTTGTGTACTGTAATGACATCATAATCTATAACAAGAACTTGAATGAGCATCTTGATCATTTGCGTAGTGTGCTTAGTGTATTGAATAATGAAAAACTGTATGCTAGTCCTAATAAGTGTGCCTTTTGCACAGAGTAAATTATGTTTCTTGGATATGTAGTAACTGCATAGGGTGTCAAGATAGATGAGAGGAAAGTTAAGGCCATCCAGATTGGCTTACACCTAAGTCTGTGACTGAGATAAGGAGTTTTCATTGACTTGCTAGCTTTTGTAGATGGTTTGTGAAGGAATTTAGTATTATTACAACACCTTTAACTAGAATTGTTAAAAAGTCTGTTGGATTTAAATGGGATGATGAGCAGGATAAAGCTTTTAACATGTTGAAAGATAAATTGTGTTTTGCACCTGTTTTAGCTTTACTAGACTTTACATAAGCTTTTGAAGTTGAATATAATGCTTCAGGTATAGGTATAGGTATAGGAGCTGTGTTAATATAGGACACGAGGCCCATTTCATATTTAAGTGAGAAACTTAATAGGACAGTTTTAATCTACCCTACACATGAGAAAGAACTTTATGCCTTGGTGAGAGCATCGGAGACGTGCAACATTACCTTTGGCCCAAGAAGTTCATGATACATTCTAATCATGAGTCGTTGAAGCACTTGAAAGGGCAAGGTAAGTTAAGTAGGAGACATACCAAATGGGTTGAATTTATTGAAACATTTTCATATGTGATCAAGTATAAGCAAGGGAATGAAAACATTGTGGCTGATACACTTTCACACAAGTATGCTCTTTTATCTACTTTAGATGTTAGATTTCTAGGATTTGAACATATAAAAGAATTGTACAAGGATGATAATGATTTTGCTATTGTTTATGATGCATGTGAGGTTTTTGACTTTTGAAAAGAACTATAGACTTGATGAATATTTGTTTAAAGAAAATCACTTATATGTTCCATTGAATTTTATGCATGAATTGCTTATATATGAAGCACATGAGGGCAGGTTGATAGGGCATTTTAGTGTTGTTAAGACTTTGGATGTGTTGCATAAGCATTTTTATTGGCAAAAAAACGAAAAAGGATATGCAACACATATATGATAAATACATAACATGTAGAAAAACAAAGTTTAGGATTCAACCGCATGACTTGTATATCCCTTTACTTGTACCTAAAAGACCATAGGTAGACATTTCAATGGACTTTGTATTAGGGTTATCTAGGTCAAAACATGATAGGGACTAAATCTTTGCAGTAGTTGATAGGTTTTCAAAGATGGTGCATTTTATACGATGTCATAAAATTAATGATGCAACTAATATTGTTGATTTGTTTTTTAGGGAGATAGTACGGTTATAGGAGCATTTTTTTTAATATAAAGATGTTAATTTTCTTAGTTATTTATTGAAGGTGTTATGAGAAAAATTAGGTACTGAGTTGTTGTTTTCAACTACATGTCATCCCCAAACAGATGGTCAAGCTGAAGTAGTTAATAGGACTTGAACACAACTTTTATGTGCTATCATTCGAAAGAACTTAAAGAATTGGGAATATTGTTTGTCATTTATAGAGTTTGCATATAATTGAAATGTGCATTCTATTACCGGGTTTTCATCATTTGAGATTGTTTATGGGTTTAACCCTTTAACTCTCATGGATTTGATTCCTTTGCCTATTGATGAAAGGGTTAATTTGGATAGAAATCGTAAAGCATAGGTGATGAAGACACTCCATGAGAGTGTACGATAATAGATTGGAAAGAGCAACCATGAGTATACAAATAAAGCTAGCAAATAAAGCCAACAAATAGCACAAACAGGTTGTATTTTAGCCTAGTGATTGGGTTTGGGTGCATATGCGCAAAAAGAGATGTTTGACTCAAAAGAAGTCTAAGTTACATCCGCAAGGAGATGAGTCATTCAGATCCTAAAGAGTATCAATGAAAATGCTTATAAAGTTGATTTGCCTAATAAGTATGGTGCTAATGTTACCTTTAATATTTATGATCTTACTCTGTTTGATATAGGTGATGAGCCATTCAGATCCTAAAAAGTATCAATGAAAATGCTTATAAAGTTGATTTGCCTAGTAAGTATGGTGCTAATGTTACCTTTAATATTTATGATCTTACTCTGTTTGATATAGGTGATGAGCCATTCAGATCCTAAAAAGTATCAATGAAAATTCTTATAAAGTTGATTTGCCTGGTAAATATGGTGTTAATGTTACCTTTAATATTTCTGATCTTACTATGTTTGATGTAGGTGATGAAGGTTTGCGATCGAATCCTTTTAAAGAGAGAGAGTGTTGGGTTCCTGAATATCATAAACGCATCAGAAACTATGAAACAAAATTATTTAGATAGATCTAAAGTTGTTTAGGGATTTATTACTTGAATATTTGATCTTCTTCAACTTTGAATAATTCCTTAAATGTTGGGTTGTCGTAAATCACAAGTTGTACAATTGTCCAGCCTCCAACGATAATCCATATGAACCACCCCTGAGAAACCTCCTATATCCCTATTTAGAAGAGAGGGATTGTTATGTTTAGAGTGATACCTCTAATATTATGCTTACATAGTTTTTCTTTCTAACAGACAACCACTTCTCACTTAAAAAATAAAATGCATGGCTTACTATTTATAGAAACATTTGAAAAACCCTATAAATTGACAAAATATCAATTTACCTCTTGAATAATATCCATATATTAATTCAAGATAATTTTAGAAATTAACTCAATTAAGTTCTTACATGATTTTTCTAGGTCTAAAAATATAATTCATGTATTAATTATAATCTAGTCCTTTAATTTCTAGAATATATATTAATCAAGTCATACTTAATTAAATCATCCTAATTTAATTTCTAACTAATGGTTCTTGATGTGTATGACCTATTAGGTTCCTAATATGTTAGCCCAAATATAAATTATAATTATAATTGTAATTGTAATTAAATACAATAAAAAAAATTAAACAATTTAATTTATTATTAATTCAACAATTGATATTTTATATTTAAAGATTAGATGCATCGTCTAGTAACATGTCATAATCCCCCAAATATTAGAAAAGTTATTGGTGGTATGACTTAACTTTTAGTGACCGGTTTCTTAGTGCAATTAATATTCTTTCATCAATAATGTTTTGATTTGACATTAAAGCATGGAGTATGTCTTCCAAGTTAAATCATGTTTGTTCTCTACATAATAGTCATTGATCATTTGAATAAGATTTAAAACTCTTTTCAAATCTCATTCCACATTAACCAATGATTTCTTAGTCAATATTATTTGAGAATAGATGAAACACTTTTCTTAATTCACCTAGGGTGATGAATCATCTCTTGATCACTCAAATATCTTTATATAGTTTATGTTGCACCCAATGTCTACCCTTTCGTTATCTCGATTAAGATAACATGTAACATGATCAAAGCATAACATTATCTATATAAGATGACTTAGTGATCTCAAGTCTAAGGATCATTTATACAACTATCATGTGAGCCTTTTCATAAACATAGATGATCTCTCTATATTAAATTCTCATGCAGGTCGATTCAGTGTACATGTCTTATGACAAGTACCTACATATTAGTTCTAGGTATCCTTTATACCTCAGCTTATGAAAGCAACTATTTTCATTCATAAAAGAAATAACATAATATGTACTAGTCTTTACGGTTCTAATGAGTGTCTGGTATTTAAGAGAGCATCGATCATGAACATTTTAGAAACAATGCTTTGATGAAATAGGAATTCCATAATTATAACAACTTTATAATTTCATTTGCAAAGCATTTTTATCTTATAGACTTTATCTTTGCTCTAGTTTATTAATATAATATTATATGAATATTAAAGATAAATTAAGCTTTTATTAATAATACATATGCATTTATATGAATATAATAATGCCACATGTAACCAACTGATTGACTACATGGCATATTAAACTAATAAAGAGAAAAATAAGGACTAACTCAACACCACTCCTAGACACATCATTGACCCATTAAAAGAGCCAAGCGGGCCGATTACAAAGGTTGGGGCTAAGAGACTTACATAGCATATTAAACTAATAGAGAGAATAATGAGGATTAGCTCAACACTAATCCTAGACACACCATTGACCCATTAGAGGAGCCAAGCCAAGTGGGCCGATTACAAGGGTTGGGGCTAAGAGACTTAAAGAGGCATTGAATGAGCTAGTTTAGCATATATGGAGCAAGATGGACCTAAAAGAGCAAAAGACGCTTAAAAAGCTTAATGGACAACCTCTAATTCATCTTTAATCCAAGTCCAAAAAAGGCTCAACCCGAGTTCCATAAAGGGTTTATGTGTTCAAGCCCAAGTCAGCCTTGACTTGGCTTATTTTCCATATATAACAAGAAGTCCAAGTCAGCATATTATTCTCTTAATGAAGCAAGGAATTTCAGCTAGATCTAGTTCCTAAATTAGGAAGGATTAATTAAGTTAAATAAATTTGCGTTGTTATTTGTCCAAGTCTTACAAGGAAATCCAAGTTAAACAAGGAAACACATGGGCAGCAACATTGCAGACCAAATCAGATTAGGTTCTCCTAGCTAACAAGGGATCTTTAAGGGTGGAAAACACTCCTAAAACTACAGGAATGTTTATTTCGGCATTAATGACTTCTAAACTAGGGAAAATCATACTATCTTATGTTAATTTTCTTTGTATTTGTGCGGCCATTAGACCTATTAATTTCAGTTTCAATTTTATGTTTTGGGCTTAAACACTTAGGGTTTCATGTGTAATTGTAAGTGAGCCTCATATAAGTTCACAAAAGGGGTCCACTAAGGTTTATTTCATATTAGGTAAGTATAAAAACACTTATGTTCAGATGTGATTCATGTTTGGATTATTGAAAAAAATTACTTTGTTTTGTTGCAACTTGTTGTTAGGTATGTGGGTGAGATATTCTCTCTTTCTTGGTTCTCTAAAGGACTAAAAACAACTTATCGAAGTGCAACTGACTTTGTGGTGTCAATCCAATATACTTTTCATTCATGAATTGTTATTTGTTGGTTGGGGGTTCAATTACAATAATGTCGGTGCCTAGGTATAAGTTATATTTGTGTCACACTCCTATCAAACTTTATTTACTTAGCTTTTCGAGACTTGAATCGTTTGTGTGTGGGTTGCTTGACTGTGAGATCAAGAGGTCTGAGTCATTAAACCTAATTAATTCTTTCAATTTTGTCCAAATGACTTGAAAACTTATTTTTGTTTAAATTAAGACCTCAGTTAAGTCAATTGAACCCATTAAAAGTTTAATTAAATCTTTAAACTGAATTAATTCTTCAAATTTTGGACAAATTTACTTGCAAAATTATTTTTGCTTTAATTAAATCCTTAATTAAGTCAATTAAACTCATTAAAAGTTTAATTAAGTCATTAAATCTAATTAATCCTTTCAATTCTGGTCAAATGGACTTTCAAACTTAATTTTCTTCAATTAAGCCCTTAATTAAGTCAATTAAACCCATTAGAAGTTTAATTAAGTCCTTGAACTTGATTAATTCTTCTAATTTTGGTCAAATTAACTTTCAATCTTACTTTTCTTTCAATCAAATCCTTCTTTATCCTATCTCGTCAACAATATTCCAATTGCATTATCCTTCTAGTGTTTTGACATGTTGTAACTCAAAAACTCATCTATTTGTGTCTTAAAAATAATTTTGGATTTTGAATTTATGATTTTGTTTTTGGATTTTTAAATAAAAAAGCAAATATAAAACAATTTTTAGGACCTAAATTTGGGTTATGATAGGGTTATCCCAATTTTAAGTTCCAAGTTGCAAGTTTAGATGTTTAACCCAAGTTGATTCTGATCTTTTTTTTTCCTTTCCTTTTTTCAAAAATAAAATTCAATTTTATCCATCAATATTGAGTTAGTTTGAGAATTGAGCTTTTTATTTTTATTCAATTTGTTTTCTAAAGGATTATCTCAGTTTCACGATCATATCATGTATTTGCATGGCTGACTCAAATGGACTTAGATCAGCTTTTTTATTCTTTTTTAATTATTATTTTTTTTTAATTTTATCCTTTAATATTTGATTTATTAGGAGTTATGATTCAATTATGTTTCTTTCTCTAAAATTAGCTTATTCTCATTTGATTTTTATTTTATTATTAAATAAGATCATGAAAATATTTTAAGAATATTGGGGGAATATGTTTTTCATAATATTGGCAAGAGTTTATTTTTTT
>Ga0325411_1003926_pt1 | contig 16713 bp, 20 predicted proteins | sample PopdelMetagenome_13_FD_206181 | JGI IMG/M metagenome (GOLD analysis project Ga0325411, IMG submission 206181) | Populus deltoides microbial communities from Bellville, Georgia, United States - Xylem-PdIQD-R4 | ecosystem: Host-associated > Plants > Phyllosphere > Stem > Wood/Secondary xylem...
CTTTCCCTCTCTCTTTTGAATTTAACATGATATTACTATTTTTAATTTGAAAAGCAAATATATAATATATAATTAATGTTGTAATCAAATTTAATTTAAAATTTTAATAATTCACCATCACATATAATTTGTTTTTTGTTTTAACTTCTATCAAACATCTTTAGAACTTCACCCATTTTAACCCTTTTTACAAATCATACTCCATTTCTTCAAATTTTTAACCTCAAATCAAACACAACCTTAACAATTTCAATTTTGCTTTTAAAAATATAGGTTGTTTTTTAAAATATTCTTTTTCTTAGAAATAACATCAAAATATTTTTTTTAAAAAAATTACTTTCAACATAAACAGAACCAAAAACCCCTGCACAAACTCAGTCTTGCTTGTTTCAGGCATTAGACCCTACAATACATAGCATAACATTGATAATTTGATCAAAGATGCTCAAAACGGAACTGATGATTTAGTTGGGGGGGGGGGGGGGGCTGCTAGAAGTTGATTTTATCCCAATTATGAAAAATGCAATTCCTTACTCATCCACAAGTACAATGGTTAGCAAACATATTAACAGATTTTTCACAAGCCAGTGTGATACTGCTAGTGTGGTACTAAGATCACTCCTTGTTCCTTGAAGAGCGATCCTTCCTTGGGCCGCCAAGAATTCGAGAAATTTGCAGACCTCTACTAAATGCTTGGTTGAACAGCATACGAGTCTGGAATTCAGACACAAATGGAAACCAGGCAAGGAATGCAACTGGAGTGAACAGGAGCAAGCCCATAACGATTTCGTAACCACGAGCAAGTGTCTGAACTGATCCCCAAAACCCTGCTCGTTGAACGATTGGCTTGCATGCTTGTGCAATCTGGTAAAAATGGAAGGAATTAACATGGGTGATGATGCATGGAAACTGAAAAGGCTATTCTGAAAACAAAATAATGATACACAAAGACTTGAAGTAGTTTAAAAATGAAGAAAGATCTTGAATCTCGAAATCTAGAAAGGCAACAATGTAATTTTTACTCTTCATAGTTAGATTTAGTAATTGAACAACTAAAAAGAACAGAAAGAGGCTAATCAATGCAGCCCCCTAGTTAGAAGCTTATGATATAGTTCAAAAGTGATGCAAATGAAGCCAAGCCAATTTGACACCAAGTTCGAGCTCTAATTCTCTGAGCTTGAGCTCAATTGAACCACCACAATAATAGAGATGTGTAGCAATCATGGCTAAGGCTAAGATCCAGCTTATCAAACTTTCAAAACAAAACCCAGGGGCCCAAGAACAAGAGTATGATCTGCTTCAATGACCATGGAGGTCTACCAGACCATACAATAATCATAAAAAAAAAAAATGAATTATACTCTAGTTGAATGTTTATGGAGAAGCAAACTTGAAATTAATAAGCCTAAACTCTGCTAAGTATTGTATTTGTCAAGCATAATTCAAATAACCGAAACGAAAAAGGCCAAATAGAGTGCTCAGCTCATCTACACCGCATTTGAGACTCAAATGAGCCAGATGTCAGGAACATTGGCAGAAAATATAGAAAGAGCAGGATAGAAATTCACTCACCAAAAGCATCCCCCAGCCAGTTGGCATGAAAGCAAGAATGCATACAAAGATGTCCTGCACCGTCATATGAGGCAGTGCAATCAAAGTGACAAGAATGGAGATAAATGTTAGGAATATCATTCCCTTAATTAGACGGAACGCAAGCTGGAAGTTAGCACTGAACTTTCGCCGCCCAACAGATACAGTCTGAGTAAGAAAGAGAGAAGTAAGTGGATTCATACATACAACACACATCTCAAAAAACTATGCGTGAAATACATTTCAAGGAAAACGTTAATCTGATCCAGAAAGAAATACAAAGTTGTTATGGACAGTAATTTTATCCTCCAACTTCTATTCACAAATAGTCCAGAGATTTTTATATCTTTCTCAAAAAATGAGACTCGTTGTAAAAGAATAAGATTTATCATCTATAGCATTTGTGAACACGATCTTGTGCAGCTAAAGGTACTAGTGAACCATGAGAAATAGAAGGAAAAAAAGAAAAGCATTGATAGCTTACAACTACATTGCTAATGTAGAAAGATTAGCAAATGACTATTGCTAAAGATGTGCAGAAACCTAGAAGACTGAAGAAATAAGCAGCTTACCTTCATCACAAACAATATTAGAAAGATGACCAGCCATGATACACTATCTTTTTATATCTTTCTCAAAAAATGAAACTCGTTGAAAAACAATCAGATTTATTATCTATAGCATTTGTGAACCCGATCTTGTGCAGCTAAAGGTACTAGTGAAACATGAGAAATAGAAGGAAAAAAAGAAAAGCATTGGTAGCTTAAAACTACATTACTAATGTAGAAAGATTAGCAAATGACAATTGCTAAAGATGTGTAAAAACCTAGAAAGATTGAAGAAATAAGCAGCTTACCTTCATCACGAACAATATTAGAAAGATGACCAGCCATGATACACCATAGACCTATGACCAAGCACAAAGGATATGACATTGGTTTAGAAATGCCAGGTTTTAATTTTTTTTTTTTTAAAAGCAGGAGGTGAAGGTAAAATATGAGTGCAGCTGAGGACATACCAAAAAACTTTTGGTTTTCTTTGTGATTGTTAAATGATATACTAGTCCATATTGATAGATAAAGAATCGTAGAGATAACAATATCTCTGCTAGAATACCACGCTTTCCAGAGTGACGAAGATGCTCCTGTTCTTCTTCCCACCATGATTCCCAACTCTTCTCTGATGGAACACCTATTCCTCCACGGTTACTTATCCACTTGTTCCAATCAGTCCAATCATCAACAATCTTCTGCCACTCAAATCCAGAAGGATTGAAGAGGAATGGAGCAAAAAGCCAGGTACCAACCATAAACCACATAGATATAGTTATTAAGAGATAGGCGACTGCACTTCTGTATGGCTGACCAAATATTTGATACACAACGAGCAAAATCATCATCTCAATACCCTTCACAAAATGACTGCGGGAATAGAGCCTGTAATTGTCAGCAAACTTGGCATGGAACACTACAAACCCTCTACCAGTGGGCCTATATTTCGCACCTCCATGGAGCAATGTCCTTCCATAGTAGTGGGTCTTTGTGCCAAGAGAAAATGTGAAAAATACAGGTGCTAGTTGTAATTGCATCAGTATAAATTCACTTAGTGCAGTGCGGAAACCCCTTTCCAAGCCAATTTCCATCAACATAGGCAACGCCATCAAAAATCCAATTTGAACAAAAGATTGAGATGCAAGAGCCACTTGAAGAGGTTTGTTGTCTCGAATTGCTTTCTGTGTGCTCAAACCTTCTTCAAGTCCACTGAGAACAAGATAGAGGCGGCCATAAAGAAATACATACACCGTGAGAACGGTTATCTGTGAGAAGAGATGTTCAGTACCTTCAGAATTTCCCATAAAACTAACATGATAACATCTTTGAACAAATGAACAGAAATTTTTAATATACCAGAGTGCTGAAGTAAAAACCAACTGTGGTGAAGTAGCAAGACAGCATTCGGAAAAAGTCAAAGCGGTGTCCAAGCCGGTATATATCACGACTCAAAGTCTGCTCTCCATTTCCATTAGCTATTTTGGCCTCAAACATAGAAATCTGATTGAGGCCCACATCTCTCCCCTTCCCAACTTGTATATATTCATGATGGGTAACATTCCCTTCACGTAGTGTAGAATTGAAGCCTGTGGAAGCAATTCGAAATATATATGATCAGTTAAAGCAAAGACCACATAGAAAACCAAAATGGCTACAGAAAGTTCAAAGCAAATACAGACCGGCAAATATATCTTCACTCAGATTGATAACCTTAGAAGCTTTACTGACACCCCCTCTAGTCAAGTGAAAAAGCCTATCAAATACATCTGGATGACCATAGTGGAACCGCACCCTATATGAGAAGAAAACAGAGACATGGAGGAAACTTAGCATATGAAAAAAGAAGAATGATATCCTTGTCGAACAGGTAATGAAATAAGCCATCACATGTTTATTTTTGCTCTAGACAAATTATCATAAAATTCTTACCATGCTCAACAGCATCAGTGGCCAACAAATCCAATTATCCAACCTTTCATGATCATTTTTATTCTCGACACATTTATTATAAAATCACTTAAGATTTTCCATATGGTTTTAACCTTGGAGTTCGCACCACTCCAAGGATTTTTGCTTGCATGATGCTTCATCAATCCTATTCGATAAATATATCATATATGATTCACCATGATGATAAAACTGATCATAATTCCTGTTTCTAGCATTAAATGTGATATAGAATCGAATCTACTTCAAAAATAAATAAAATAAAAATTTGTCAGTTTCCATCATCCTATTTCTAGCATTAAATGTGATCTAGAATAGAACCCCCCCCCCCCCAATCAAGAACAGGAAACTGAAAGTTTTGGAGTACAGTTACTTCAAGCATTTATAACTTACTTAAGAGGGTTGGCCAATAGCCTCTGACCGATAGTCACAAAACTGGTTTCCTGATTTGACATAAACCATGCAAGAGATGAAACACTGCACCAAGCAATGAAAGAAAATTCAGTGATCATAATCACAGTAAAATACATCTGGAGAAAGTAGCATACGCAAAGAATAACACACCTTCCAGTAAATATATGTTCTCTAAGCCCAAGTATCGAAGGATTCCTCACACCATCAGGCTTTTTAAGAAATTCTTGCAGCAAATTCCTCATTTTCAAGGCTTCTTCCATGTAGTTATCCTATAGAATTGAAAACATCAAACAATGCACAACAGCTGAAGTTAATGATAATGTTTATTTAGATTTCACTTTTATCATACCTGGTTCATATCTATTGTTTGCAAGCCTTCTCCACGTGTGAAGATAATAGCATGGTTTTGGTTTTCTGGTTTTCCTTCACCCAAGATGGCTGGTCCTGGAAGTTTTATTCGATAAATGACCTGCAATTGGACAGCAAGACAATCCAATTGAAGTATTGTAATATCAGAAATTGATAACGAAATTGCCCAAGTTTACTTTTTTCCTTTTTTTTAAAAAAAAAACTTCTTTTGCTCACTAAGAAACCAAGGTGCACTCGTGATATCTGCTTTCCAGAAAAAGTATCATGAAACAAGGGAAATCCACTTTCTTAAGGAAAGTTTGCCCGGGTTACTCAATTCTTCAAGATAGCAGATTCATCTCAAATTTATGCCATCATTCTTTAGAACAAGAGTTATGATACTTTTTGTTGATAACTGCTACAATGTAATCAGAACCAATACCTAATTTCTTAAGAAATGCCTGACTTGCGAAATAGTTGGCTTTACCTGGTCCAAGTTTTGCACTGGCTCAGAGGAATCAATGGACTTAGGTAAGGCTGCCTTCACTAGAGATGAATAGTATACTTTTTGGATGACCTTGGATCTGTCTGGATTAGTTTCTTCAACCTCATCAATGTATGCCACACGGAGAGATGGATATCTACCAATTGGAAACATATGAGTAAGTTTAAAAAATTGAAATCAGAAGCTCGACAAGAAGGCTAAACAAACCTAATACTTACGTTGTCATGAGCCTCAAAATATCCTGTGCACGAGGATCACCGGACCGCTTGTGAATCCCATATTTCTGGCATGATACTACATACGTAAATTTCATATCAGCAACTGCCTGACACTGTGCCAACAGTGACCTTCCCCCCTTTGACTGATCATCAGTACTCAATTCAATAGCCTTATAGCCCTCCATCAAATCTGAGAAGTGTAATAACAGGACAAGAAGGAAAAATAATGTGTACGTTAAAATTATAACATATTAAACATACAATACACTAAATAATCGATAAATCCAAAAGTTTGAAGAGAGTAGTCACCTTCATCTCCGGCCATATCAAGGAATGCCTGAAGCTCCAAAGCATGCCGATAGTACATCATACCTCTCACTGCCAGTGGTAATGTTATAGTCAAACGAGAAATTAATGAATAAAACAGGAAAAGAGAAAGAGGAACTGAGTAAGTACCCGTTCTAGTCAAAGTTTGGCCCCTATATGATGCCCATAAACGAAGTTCTTCATCCAAGTTGTCTCTTCCTTTGAGTTCTTCTTCACTGCTGCAGTCCACTCGTTCAAGAAAGTTGTTCCACTCATCTGTCCATTATTCTAAGTCTATCAGGTATCAATGGAAGATTTATGGTCAAAACAAAGAGAAGCAGATCTGGAATTTGGTACGGCACCAAATGGAAAAGAAAGAAAGAAACCTGGAAAGATCTTTTGCAAGTAAAAGAGGATGGAAACACCATCTTCATTTGGCACTTCCAAATCAAGCAAGGAGAAAAGCACATCCTCTGCATAGTAAGGAGTTAAAACACTGCAAGATAAATTACCACATTAGGAAAAGGTTAGTTCTGCATATTAGTTAACAACAAAGTATGTCTATTATTTTACTATCATTGTTTCTGGTGCAAAAGTTTCAACAAAACAATAGAACATCACTTAAAGAAACATATGCTACATCATATGGATAAAATGTACGAGGTGCGCAATTCATCTGGCAAAAGTTTTGGCATCTTTGTCTAACCTTCAGTTTAGACAAGTACCGTATCCTTTTCACCTTCTATTTTATGTGTAATACTATCCTAGTTACACTCTAGCCAAATTATTATAGTTATAAAACCCAACCCGGGTTTCATGTCAAACCAGGCCCAGAGTTTACTTAGTCAAAAAACCATGTTTGGCTTTAAAAAATTCCAAAACAACTCGCATTAAATTGTTTTTCGATCTTGAAACAATGCCATTTTGGATTGAGCCGGATTGACCCAACCAACCCATGACCCGGGCCTTGGATTAGGCAAACTATGCAAATTATATAGATGGACTTGAGGAAAGACGGATTCATTGACGATTGCATTTAGTCAATAGAGATTGGAGTGGGAAGCAATATTTAATTTAGTTTTGTGTCATGGAGACTATCAGTTGAAAGACAGTAAAAGATGAAGCCACAATCATGATGGCATTGAACAAGCCTTACGAGAAAGAAAGCATATTGCGAACTTTAGGTGCAGTAGGCATGTCCATAAACAGTGAGTTTGAGAAGAAAGATATACGCCTCCTAGCTTCTAAGTTGGATGGTACATCCATCGCGGATTCTTTCGTGGTAAGCAAAAGAAAAAGCCTCTTGATCTGCAAAGACAGGTGAAGAAGAGCTATTTAAATTAGCATGCTTATCCAATTTCATAGTGGTTAATAAATTTCTATTCACAAAACAAACCTTCTCTTTCCATGCTTCTGTGACTGGTTCAATTGGAAACTTGATAGCTCCAGAAGATGCAAATAACTGATATTGTTGTTCATGGAGAGTCATTCCCTCATGTCCAGATCCGCCATGAATAGAATCCACCAGACTTTAAAGGAAAAAACAATAAATTATAAACTTGGATGCTAACATGTAAAAAGACATAACAACGTGATGTCAGATGCAAATATGCTTGAAAAGACCAATTACAAATATGTCGCACTTGGATATATGATCCTCCATCATAATGTCTCTTGTCACAACCTCCAGCATGTCCTGAAAGAGAATCACAACTTGATCCCTGTCCTCCGGTTTATTAGCCAGCTGCAAATTCCAAAAACATAGGTTAGGGCTTCTCATTATCATAGTTGTATCAGCACTTTGCTCTAGAAAGGATGTGGAATATTACCAAGTATTTTATAAGCTTCACAAAGTGATCATAGAGGAAAGGAAGAGCACTCATTTTGTATTCACTTATCAGATCACCTTCGTCTATGTGTTTGTTAACTTCAGAGAATATGAAATCGATCACCCTGAAAAATTATCATGAAAACATCAACAAAATGGTCAAAGTTACTAAAGGTCAAATCCTAGTGAAAGTAAATAGTGGCATAGAGAGTTGAAAGCAAATATGCTTTTGGATTTTCATCTAAAATTTTCTAAACCATCTGCAATGTAATAGAACTCACTCTTTCTCACGTTTCCCTTGAACCAAAAACAAGATGATGTTCTTGAAAGAAGCATAGCATTCACGAACAGCACAAGACATGTAGTCGTCAGCCTCGATTCTCTTTTTCAGCTCCTTATCCTTACCATTACTGTCCTTAGCCATGTCTAATGCTATTGGGATCTAAAAGGAGACACAGAGTTAATATCATCACATGAAGATTTCACCAATTTACAATAAAGTGTGCAGAAAGAAACCTTGCTAGCCAGCAGAAATGGAGGCCACTGTATAAGGTCCAAATCACGGTCAGCCCAATATGGAACAAGCAACAAGTCCATCTCCCTGAAAATGAGACATACAGTTCAAGTAAAATGTAATAGCAAGAATGAAAAAGCTCTAAAGAAACTAGAAAAGACACCATTCTTCATAGTAGCATCCTTACTTATAGCTTATAAGGTCTTCTTCTCTGAAACTACTGATGATTTTATTCCACAACTGAGCAAATCTTGCTGCCTCCTTTTCTTTGTTAGATGGGATCTACATTAAGAACCCCAGATTGGTAACTCCAGATAAGGACTACTTCTGTAATGATTGCATTACAAAATTTACCAAGGTCACCAATTTTTTACCCAAAAAATACCAACAGTCAAGTCTAACCTCAGCAAATTTGCGAGACAGGGTTGCCTTAAAGCCTTTCTTCTTTGGCTCACTCTTATCCCCTGGAATTAAACAGGCATTGAAAGCACCAGGCAATGATTGGAAACGAGATCTAAGCATTCCCAATGTTCGAATCTGGAATAAACAAAATAAGTTACAGACCAAACAACAAAAACTCAAATACCAAGATGTCAATTGGTTTGAAAGATATCCAAAGTGGAAAGCATAAAAAAAGGCAACCACACTAGTTCTTCAAGTTACAAAGCATAAAAGAAAACCACATCATTATATTCTCTAAGCAAAAGGGTACTACCCTGCATGAATAAATAAGAAAGATAACCAACATGATTGACATCCAGGAATATATTCAGCACTAAGATTTACTAAAAGGTTCTTAATTATAATTGATTGGGAAAATAAGCATGTAAACAAAGCTAGATGATTTTCATTGTAGTGTATTATCAAGAGAATAAAGAAAATGATATTGCTAACAGGTTCTTAATTATAATTGGTTGGGAAAATAAGCATGTAAACATAGCTGGATGATTTTCATTGCAGTGTATTATCAAGAGAATAAAGAAAAAGATATTGCTAACCTCTCCAAGACGTCGAAATGCACCATAAATACCTCCAAAGAAGGTGGAAAATATGGCATACCAAATCTGGGAATCCATAAAATATACCTACAAAATTTGGTATATTAGATCACTTTCAGTTGAAATAGAATCAGATGAGAATTTATACATTAACAGAAACAACTCATACAAGAATAATTGGAGCCCAGAGTGCAATCACAACACCAATATTGTTCTTTGCTGCAAGTAAACAGGTAGACCATGAATTTTCTTCAAAAAAGAAATATAAGTGCACCACAATCTGATGCTACTAATGTCTTCAAGTCTATTACCTCGTGGAAAGAATTCATGCCATTGGAAAGTAGTTATATGAACACTCATTATGGCTTTTGTTGGAACAACTAGAGGCCTTATCTGCAACCAAAACAAATTACAGTTAGCAGTAAAAAAGGATTGAATTTCCATCTAGCATGGCAGGTCAAGATTCAATAAGCAATGGGAGATCTAAGAAAATGAAAGAAAGACACACCTCTATATAGTAACTAAATGTCAACTTTGTTATAATAAGAAGAACCCAAAACATTGTATACCTGAATATTCAATAAAAGCAACAGTCAAAAAATTGCAAATTTAATGTTGTACTGTGATTTATTTTTCAAACAATGATCCTTACTTGAAGAGAGAAATTGTACTCTCATGCATTCCCCTCCCAACATAGAGCCGAGGCTGTAATGTGTCAAATGCAGGCATGAATCTTGTTAAGTAAGATTAAAATTATATGAATAATAGATAAAATATGGACAGCAATTGCCATGCATAACCATTGGAAGTAACAGAAGGATGAAGAAAGTGGCAAAAAATGTTTCTTTATACCTGTGACCACCACATCATAAGCATCACGATCCTATAGTTGGACCTCTCAAGGAATCGACGTATGAAGGGAAAAAGAAACAATACTGCCGCCAGCATATTTGGTGCCAGGTAGATAACTACAGCCAATATAAACAAGGAAGGCGAGCTGAAACCATTGCCAAACCAACCTTTGATGGTTTGAGCAAATCCTGGAGGTTTATCATCCCAAGTGTAAGCATAAGTTACTGGTAAAACTACCACCCATGCAGCAGCTGAAACAACCTTCAGAATAAATCTCAACTTGACATGGAATGACATTATTTGCCGTGCCTTCCAATTAAGAATGACATCAAGGATAGCTGCATCAGTTAGCAGAGATTTGTCACATAACAACTTCCTCTTCATACAAATCCAGCAAACATGGCATGATAAATAGGTATAGCTTGAAAAAATGAACTTCCTTAGAAATTTCATTAAATGGAAAGCATGATGCACATTGCATTATTCATTCCATAAACAAAACACCAAGTTGGGAATGTTCAGAACATACTAAATAACAGTAAATAATTTGAACTCGTGTACACAGCAAGAAAACACAGACAAAGGTAATTAGATAGAGTTAAGAACCAATTAAAATTAAAAGTAATTAAAGCCATTACAATTTGTTTTGTACATAAGCATATAGGCTAGCCTATCCATTGCCTAATTGAACTTTATTGACATTTGTATAACATTTTAAACTGGTACAACACTGTACTTATGGAAGAACAAATAGAAGATACTAGTAACTGAAAGGACAACAGATAGAAGTAAGCTGCACTCTTTATTACCTTGCCCAAGCTTTAATATTGCAGCAGTAATGAAGACACTCAATACTTTCTTAAATACATCACCGCTAAAGATAACACTTGGTTGCCCCGAACCATGCCAAGCAACCGTAATCATAGCCTTCAAAATCAGTCAGCATCAGCACCATATCAGCATAGCCAAAGTTGTTAAATAAATTTAAAGCAAATCAGATGCATGAAATAATAGAAAATGTACCTGTAAGCACAGGATAAAAAAACTCCACATTCGATCAAAGCTTCTAAAGACATGCAAGAATGATCGTATCTCCACGAAATTAACTTTTCCTACCCATCGATCTCTATAGGCTGGTTTATTATCCTGAATATCATAACAGTTTAACACAAATTAACATAATGTCCCTTTTGCAGTATAAAAACCCAAATAAAGAAACCAGGCAAGAGGAATGCAACTGCCATTCCATTTACTTCCAGTGTAGGAAGCATATGATAACCAAGACCCCCTCAATTAGATAGGAGCATTTGATCATAACACCAGTCCAGTAATCTCAGTCTGTTCAAGTCATGTGTGAATTGATATGCAACAATGTCATATATAATTATTAGGCTATTGACACTAGGAAAGGGGAAAGAAAATGAAGAGAAATTTTTTTAGTGGTTATTGCTTACCCCATTTTTTTCAAAATGGTGATGATCAGACAGGCAAAAGAAATCAGCATCTGCACGCATGGGCCAGCCTAAGCGGAAACAATCAACTGACCTACAAATGATGCATGGGCAAGTTTGTTTTTTTAGAAATCATGCATAGGTAATCTGATCAGGAGAAATTTTGAAAAAAGACATACATAGACATCTCAAAGGAACAGTAGGAAACCAGGACCAATACCAGAAGTACTCATTTAAATCGTCGTAGTTCCTCCACTGAGAATGCTTTGACTTCCCTTTTTTACTCCTTTCAGCTTCCTGTCAAGTGGTGCAATGATGATGACAGATGAATTTAACCGAAAAGAAAATGCAACACTCAAATTAATTAGACTACATAAGAAAAAAGGACAATTATTGCATTCAGCACCTTTGCGATCATGTTGTAGATAGGAGTAACAACTTTACTCAAGAAAGCCTCTTCTTCACCTCCATAGGCAGGCTTTACATTTTCTCCTGTCATAGGACTGACATTTCCAGCTAGCATGCCATATAACTCAAATGCCATCTACAAATAGCAGAATAATTTAGCATCAATTACACTTAACGGTCAATGAACAAGCCCAAGTTGATGAAAATACATATTTGCAGATCTACAGTGAAATTGCAAAAGCATAAAAGCTCTGAAATAAGGGTGATGGCACAAATAGTTCAAAAGATTGTCGTGCACTCACTGGTGTGTCCACAAATGAGCAAAAGCCAGTTTGGAACTATTGTTAGTGTCCTTGCCCCAAAGATACAAGGCAGGCAGAGCATTGGATGAGTTATCATGAGACAAGATCCATCTATTCTATTTGGGTATCCAGGTTGACACCATAAATAGACTCATTCTCTCCTCTGCGCTATTTCTACTAGGGTCACTCAACTTATCCAGAATTTCTCAGAACCAGATGCTTTATCTTATTGGGTTAAAGATGATGGAAGACAAAAATCTAAAACCATATTTCCAGTTTCCCGCCAATGAAAAGGAAAGTCAAACAAAAGCAATGAGATAAAAATGAAACTATCTTAAAACATACATGATGATAAATATAGCAAATGCATTCTGGCATGAATCTCAGGTTTGCAGCTTCCCCCCATATCAAAAGATACAGACCCATGTACAATAATTTACGCTGTTGCACCTCCTGCTGTATGGTTGGTAACCTGCAAATTCAGATTAAATCCATTAATATAAGCATAGAATGGAAATCTACAATCCCTTTCTTCCATAATTGTCCTCTCCCCCCTCCTCCCTGTTTTTTCGCATCCCACAACAAAGGAACCAAAAAAGTTCAATGCATGATGTATCTGCACTGCTTATTTCCATGTCAATAAAATCATATTGATGTCAATTTTGTGGTTAGAATATATATAAATTGCTAGCAGCTCAATCTTTTTTGTAATTTTCTGAAGCAGTTCAATTAAGCACATTCCTTAAAAGATTTAACCAGCTGGAAGATGAAATGCAAACACCATCTAATCAATCCTAAACCGGAGTTCAGTCAGCTATTGAAAAATTATCATATCATTCACAAGGAACGGGGTGCTCTTACCAAAGGCTACTTTTTCTATCCAAGTACTTGCACCATTTTTTGTAGTTCTTAAAAAGTTTCTTCATCACTTCAGTCAATGCACGCTCATCCAACTAAGAAAGAAAAATGCACAGGGTTATTCAGATTTTGTTACACAAACGCGACTGAAAGCAAATAGAAAGAAAAGAGGAACAAGGAAGAAAAGGATATCTTCTGCACCTATAATTGGTTTACGGTAGAAATTATAGAGAAAGACATGGGCCCGAAGCCCACTATACTTTTCTGGCTAAAAAAGGGTGATGTAACCTTTACCAGTCACTATTTATAGAGTAAAAAAAAAACTGATTTTGCAAAAATCGAGTCAGAAAACAAACCTTTGGTTGTTGGTCAGGCTTGGGAAATTGCCGTATGTGCACATTAGCAAGTAATAAGATTAAGTGCTCTCTTTGATTTGCCACATTATCCTTCTGCAGAGTTAATAAATGGTATTTGTTTGAATTATATTCAGCTAAAACAGTTTCATAACACTAAAAAATTGCAAGAGCCAGATGCAGAAAAGAAAATAATCCTTCTCAATTTATTTTACCTGAAACCCAAACATTGCCTGAAGCCAATCCAAAACATCTTCGTCGTTTTTCTTCTTGTAATCCTTGGGCCACGGAAGACCTCTTGTGTTACGCAGAGCAACAACAGCAGCTTGGATCTGCGTGCCAACAAAATATAAACATAGCAAGTGGTAAAAGAGAAACAGCTAGGTTGTAGGTAAAAAGAGAAAGTGCACATAGGAAGATACCTCAGGATATCTCATAATCGCTTGATTTGCACTATCTGGATCAAGTGGCAGGATATTGTAAGGCAGATAGATCTGAGTTTTTTCTGCAACTTTATCTTGAGCTTCTAAAATCTGTAAAATATTTGATGCAATGATACAAATCATTTATGTGCTAATAACAGACCTCAAACAATTAAAATTCTTAACTTAATTTAGCAGATAGAACTTGCATTAACAGATACTGTCAGAATGCACGTTCACACAATAAAGCAACTAGAGAGGTGATTATAGATGTCACATGGTTTCACCTCACGATCAACTTCAATAGATTGTGTCGTATTAACAGCCTTTAAAACCTCAAAGAGCACATTAGCAGTCTGGTATGCCTTGGTAAGCTGGGCGCTGCATTTAAACAGAATACAGTCAGTTAAATACAGTAACAAGAGCAGCAACTTTAAAAGCATTTGATCTAAAGAAACTTGTTATAAGATATAGCTTCAAAGAATTTATTTCTCTCTCTCATTTAAAAGAACTTACCGGTCAGCTTTATCAGCAGCATTATGCAATGCTTGGATGTATTTTTTGTAGTAATGCTGATAAAAACTCTGCATTTCTCGTGCATCACTTTTTTTAACCCTTCCCATCAAGGTTGGATCGTTCTCCTGAAAAATGTGAGCAGAGCTTTTTTGCATAAAAGCCAAGACCAACAACAATAGCATGAACAAAAAAAAACCAAATGCATAACTGAATTACATAGAAGAAAGAATTGAACACTAAAACTGCCACAAAGTTTCCTAAAGGAAAAACGATGTTGTTTTTTATACAATATTTCAAATTAACATTGGTTATTCTTCTGGTACTTGCATGCCACTCTTTCTAACTTTTTTACATCAGCAATCAGTGCCTTCAACACATACGCCAAACTCATAAATTAAGCATGTTTAACCTAGAATACATCAGAGAAAACTACAGAATACACTCTCCTCTCCCTACCTAGGGAACTGAAGAATGTTCTGGTGTAACTCTAATGGAAATGATGTCACTCATGATTTATAACTGTCATGATTGAACACTGATTCCCAGAAGATCAATTTAAGCATTCAATGTATCACTTGAGGTGCCCATTCCAGAGTCTCTCCGCCTCTCTCTGCCCACTCCAAGAGATCCTCAGATATTTTCTCCACTGTAATTGATCACACTGACCTAACAAATAGGCTTAAACTTTGAAACAAATAATAAGCCGTTGTCAGAGTCATTCATTTCTTAACTCCATGCCGACCACGGTTCATCATTATAAATGATTACCCTCGACAGCTAACTGCTCGACATTGTAAATCTAGAAATACCAGGACACAAATGCCACATCTTAAAACTTTCTTCTAGCAAAGAACAAATGATGACTCTTACCCTTTCGAGACGTTGAAGAAGTGCAGTTTTAAATTGACGAACACCTCTTCCACTAGAAGTAGGATCCAACCTATGCGCTTTTTCAAAGGCATAAAATCGACCTACATTAACAGAACATTACAATCAGATATGCATATAACAAAGACCATATCTTTTACTTACTGAAATCAAAGATAAGAAAAAATTTCAAAAAACAAAAACAGCAAGTCTTTATACTTGAAAACACTATATATCAAGCCTGCATTGCATAAGTACTAAAAACAGAAACTTTAAATTCCAAAAAAAAAAGCAAAAACATCACGAAAAAACAAAACTTTATTTTTACTTCGAAAAGCAAAGATAAAAAATAATCTTTATGCTTAGAAACGCTATAAATCAAGCCTACATTGCATAAAAAAACTAAAAACACATGCCTTAAATTCCAAAAAACAAAACAAAACAAAACTTTATTTAAAAAAAAAACTTACAAAGATAAGCAACTCTAGGATTGCTAGATTCAACTTCATTAGCAACACGAAGAATCGGCGCGATCTCAACAAGTGAAGACGGCACTACTTCACTATCAAATATCGACTCTCCAAGATTCCCAGCTGTCTGCGTCCTCGTTATCCTCCGTTGCGTCTGCGGTGGTGTCGCTAACGGCCCCCCAGCCGCCTGATCCATCCCCATTCCTCCTCCTCTCGACGTCGACGACATCTCTTTCCTTCTAAATCCAAAACAACAAAATAAATAAATAATAAAAATCTAAAAAAAGAAACAAATTAGATAAATATAATAAAGGAAAGAGATGTACCAGAAGAATTAGGAGAAGTGAGCAATGGCTTATGAGTCTTACATATCTGTAAAAAAAAAATATATATATATATATAAGTACATTATTATGAAAAATAAAATAAATAAAAATAATCATGTATTTTTGCAGTGTGAAGGATGAGAAGCTTACAGGGAAACCCTGAGAGAGAATGTAGAAAGTTTTAGAGGGTCGGGGGGAGAGAGAGAGAGAGAGAGAGAGAGAGAGAGAGAGAGAGAGAGAGATGCTGCAAGTGTAAGCTGCTTAGCAAGAACGGGAGCTTAAGAAGTGAAGTGGTTTTTTAGTGAGTGAGCTGAGTGGGGAAGAAGAGGGTTATAGCGTGTTTGGGAGTATGTTTTTTTAAAGTTTGTTTTTTAAGTTTTTTTATTTCAAAATATATTAAATTATTATTTTTTTATTTTTAAAAAATTATTTTTAATATTAACGTAATCTTAAAAAAATATTAATTTAAAATAAAAAAATTTAAGTTTTTCAAAATCCTTTTCAAAAAGCATAAACAGTAACTTAATAAAATAAAGAGGTAAGACAAAGTTACCGTTGTTTTTACTGGTATGGTAAGATTCTTGAGGTTTGTGATGGTAAACGGGGTTAATGTATTAGGTTATTACGATATTGCCATTGTGTTCTTTTGAGCTGATAGTTTAAAAAAAA
>Ga0325411_1003927_pt1 | contig 16712 bp, 14 predicted proteins | sample PopdelMetagenome_13_FD_206181 | JGI IMG/M metagenome (GOLD analysis project Ga0325411, IMG submission 206181) | Populus deltoides microbial communities from Bellville, Georgia, United States - Xylem-PdIQD-R4 | ecosystem: Host-associated > Plants > Phyllosphere > Stem > Wood/Secondary xylem...
AATTTAATAAATTATAATGATTTTCTTGGTAGAAAAATATAATAAGATTTGTGTTAAATAAATATTATAATTATAATTATAATATAAAATAGAACATAAAGCTTGTATAGTTATGGAACTCTCGGTCATGGTCTGTGGTAAGATGCTCTAAGAGACAAGTTTTACTAGCTTTAAGAAAAGGTGATGATGTCTCAAAAAATTCAAGTAGTTTAGGAATAAGACTTATGTGTTAAATATTCGGTTAATCACTTGGTCCTAGATATCTGCTCCACCATCTATAGCCAAAATAGCTAAAATAAGTGTAACTTGATGTGGGAAGCCAAATACCCGTAAAAGGTCCTCTATGATAGGTTAAAGGACTCTAAGATTCTTAAGTAAGTATTTTTTATAGTAAAAGAGACTATAATGATATTTTAAAGAGAGATGCTTTGAAAATATATATGTAGTGAAGAATAGAGAGATTCAAAACCCCTTACTTGAGTGGTTTAAATGGTATTTTTATTAAACCTGTCCTTTTACTAGGGTAAAGGGATTGGAGAGTAATTTTCATTTCAATAAGCTATGAGTTGTGTTCTACTCAGCCTATCTAAGTAACTGTAATCACACACTTATATTCCACTAAAATCATCTAACTTCCTTATCATTATAGGAGATGGAAACATAATTGGTTAGTGAAGACTTTCATACACTATGAGTGCAGGTGAAGTGTAGGTTTGTCTCTATTAATATAAAAATAAACAATAATTCCCTACAACCTAGGTAGGAGTTGGTTTTAGGAATCATATTCAAATCTATGGATGTTATGCCTAAGTATAATTTTAGGTATTGTGTGGCTCGTGAGACCGATCTAGGCACGAGGACACGCCAACAAATGCACACTGTCTAGAATTTGGCAGCGATGGACAACGATAGCCTTGCATGGGAAGCGATGAATTTGGCAAGTAGTGTGCAATGATTCGTGCAAGTCATTGAGCTCTTGACTTGGCATGGACGTGGGGCTTGGATCATGAACCTTCTAAGTTGGTAGCAAACACAGCAGAAACTGACAGTTGAGACTGCTAGGTGGACATGCAGATTATAGGTTAGTGGTGGCAATTATGGACATCCAGATCATAGGAGACTAGGGGCTAAACGTGGGGAAGAAATGGGTTTGCTCTACAAGCTACTAAGATCATGGGAACATGGGGGATAAACTACCCACTACTTGCTAGAAAATAGGCCATTAAGTTCATTGAGAACATGAGGGAGAAAGTGCCCCACTAAGTCCTGAAAAATAGGGATGATGGTTGTGCCTTGTAACTTACATATCTTTTTCTATAAATAGACTGGAAAGTCTTGGCTGTGTAGGTTGCAATCTTTATGCATAGCACACACATTTATATTATGTAATCCTTTGTTTACGAGATTAATAAAGGTTGAGAGATCTTCTTGTATTTTGGGTGTGTTTTGAGTTCATTTACTTGTGTTTGTTATTTATTTACGACGAGGCAATTGTGGGAACCTCTTTGGATGAGCAAAGCACATAGTCATAGGTAAATACGAGTGAAAAACGTGAGGCAAGGCTTAATCTAATTGGGCCTAGACTGTTGCATAGGGCTGGATTTTAGGGTGAAAAATGTAACCCTATGACAATTGGTATTAGAGCACGGTTGATTCTAAGATCGTGCAACCTAAAGTCATGGAAGCTATTCAGGAATGGTTTATGTGTCTTGAGACTTTGATAGGGCATGAGAAAGAAGGTCAAGAACGCTCAATCCTTGATTGCTTGAAAGAAGTTATGGAAAACGCCGAAAGGGCAAAGAGTTTACACATTTCTCTTGTGGAAGAATCAAGTGAATGATTGGAAGTTGCCGAAGAGACCATTGCCATTCTTAAATGGCCAGTAACAAACACTCCTATTGGGGTAAGTACATCTAAGCCTAAAGTGCCTAAACTGAAGTCTTTCGGTGGGGTAAGAAGTTCCAAGAAACTTGAGAATTTCTTATGGGACATGGAGCAATACTTTAATGTTGTAAAGATCAGTGTGGTTGAACAAGTAGATCTCACTGTGATGTATCTCACGAGTGATGTTAAACTTTGGTGAAGAACAAGAACCAAAGAGGACTTAAGTGTTGGTCGTCTAAAGATTGAGATGTGGGATCATCTTAACCAGGAGATGAAAGAACAGTTCCATCTGAACAACACATCCTGGATCATACGGGAGGAATTGAAAAAGCTCAAACATGAAAGGTCAGTTCGTGAGTATGTTAAATCTGTTAGTTCTTTAATTCTTGACATCGAGAATATATCTGAGGAGTACAGATTATTCAACTTCATGTCTGGACTTCAACCTTGGGCGCAAGCGGAACTAAGATGATAGAATATAAAAGATTTGTCCTTTGCTATTGTTGTTGCGGACAGTTTGGTTGATTTTAAATCAAATACTAGAGAGGGTTACACATCAACCTCCTTCAAGTCTAAGGTAAAAGACAAGGAGGAAAAGAAGAAGAAGTTTGGTGGGGGTGTGGTGCATCGAAGGTTGTCGTGGATAAGGGCAAAGCTAAGTTAATGGGTACACAAGGTAAATGTACTAAACCGAACTCTGCTTGCTTTATTTGTGATGGTTCTTATTTTGCGAGGAAATGTTCGTAGAGGGAAAAGTTGAATGCTATTCAAGTTAGAGATAGCAATGAGGATGAGGGGGTAGTTACGCATGTCAATCATATGCGTGTGTTAAACTGCTTAGTTGCTGAATCAGGGGATGCAGTTGCCAAAACTAGTCTTGCTGATTAAGATTTGGCAAGGATTGATGAGTTACGAAAATGGAAATTAGGGTCTGTGGATAATCTGATACATATGAAGATTGGGATAAATGGCAAAGACATAAATGTTATGCTGGATTCAGGTGCAACTCACATGTTTGTGGCAGATCGGTTGGTGAAGGAACTTGGTTTACAGCTGAGTAGTAGCCATACATCGATGAAGGTAGTAAACTCGAAGGCATAAAGAATTACAGGTATGTCTTATGATGTGCTAATAATGTTGGATCAATGGAGAGGTAAGCATGTCCTATTGGTTGTAAATCTTGATGACTACGATATTATTCTTGGTTTTGATTTCTTGAGAAAAGCCAAAATTGTCTTGGTGTTATATCTCAATGGAGTCATGATTGCAAGTGAAGGATGCCTATGTTTTGTCCAATGTTGCAATGTCGCAACGAAGAATGTCATTAGAGGTGGAAAAAACTTGATCTCAGCCATTGCTATTGATAGAGCATTACACAAAGGTGGAGAAGTGTTTCTTGTGATAGTAGTGGATGAGAAAATGGACTACTACGAGGAGGTGCTGAAAGAAATTGCTAGTGTGCTGAAGCAATTTGAGGATGTGATGCTGCCTCAACTACCGAAGAAACTCCCACCTATGAGGGCTATAGACAATTGGATTAAGTTGGTGTCAGGAACAAAGCCACCATTTCAAGCCCCCTATTGAATGTCATTAATGGAATTGGAAGAATTAAAGAAGCAATTGAGAGAACTGATTGACAAGGGGTTTATCCGTCTTTCCAAGGCTTCATATAATGCTCCAATCTTATTTCAAAAGAAGGCAGATAGAAGCCTTCTCATGTGTGTGGACTATTAAGCACTTAACAAGGTAACCATAAAAAATAAATATCCAGTTCCTTTAATTCGGGATATTGGCAAGTGCGGATTGCTACGGGTGACGAGTATAAAACTACTTGTACGACGAGGTATGGCTTATACGAGTTTCTAGTTATGCCATTCAACCTAACAAATACTTCAACAACATTTTGTAATCTCATCAATGATGTTTTATATGATTTCTTAGACAACTTTGTTGTATTATACTTAAATGACATTGTAATCTGTAATAGAGGAATGAAAGATCATATAATTCATTTTTCTAAAGTTCTAAATAGATTGAGGGAATATGAATTATATGTAAAGAGAAAAAAAAATATAAGTTAGCAAAAAATAAGATTATGTTCTTAGGCCATTTAATTGGGGAGGGACAAATGAAGATGGATCCATGGAAGATTCAAACTATCTTTGAATGGTCAGCGCTAAAGATAGTTCTAAAGTCGAGATCTTTTTTGGGGCTTATAAACTATTGTAGACGATTCATTAAGGGTTATAGTAAGAAAAAACTCCTTTCTTAGATCTTCTAAAGAAGAATTAGAGATGAGAATGGTCAGTTGACTTTTAATAAGCTTTTGAGAAGCTAAAGACATCAATAATGTTAGCTCTAGCCTTGGGGTTGTTTGGTTTTGAGAAGCCATTCGAAGTGCATACTATGCTTCAGATAGGGCCATTGAGGGAGTGCTAGTACAAGAGGGACATTTGATTGCTTACGAGAGTTGAAAGTTGAATGATGATGAACATAAATACTCGAACCACAAGAAGGAAATGACGGCAGTGGTGCACTACCTTGGTATATGAAGAGTATATTTGTTGGGACTTAAATTCATTATCAAAACCAACAATATTGCTAAAGGGAGGTATAATCAACAAAATTGATGGCAAGAATTCTTGGCCGAGTATGACTTTGTATGAGAGCTAAATCGGGGAGGTATAATCAAGTTGCGGATACACTCAAAAGATGAGGTAATTGCTATTGTTCTTGCTATTATTCAGGTGGAGCCGAACATGTTGGGTCAAGTTCGTTAAGCTGTTGAGAAAGATGCAGCGTATAAAAAGCTGGTTGATCTTGTATGAGAACGGACCATACTAGGGTATTGGTTAGAACAAGACCTACTCTATGCAAAATAGGGTCGGATCTTTGTGCTAAAGGGAGAGCTACGAAAGTATTCAATGATGGAGACTTATTATTGGCCAAAGATGGATGATAACGTAGAACTTTATGTCAAGACTTGTTTAGTAGCTAGCAAGACAAGACTTTAGAGCAGCAAGAAGAAGGCTTGTTACAGCCACTGCCGATTCTAGACAAGTTTTGAGTGTTAGTTTTGATGGACTTAATTGTTGGGTTTCATAAGGTGGATGACATGAACACTATTGTGGTTCTCATAGACAGATGCACCAAATATGCAATGTTTATGGTTGCCTCGACGGTGTGTACAACTGAAGTGGCCACTGAGTTATTCTACTGAAATGTGTTGAAGTATTTTGGAGTACCTTTTGACATCGTAAGGGATTGTGATGTGCGATTCACGGGCAGATTCTAGACAGTGTTGTTTAACATGATGGGAACAAGGCTGAAGTTTTCCACTACCAATCATCTATAAACTGATAGGTAGACAGAAATGATAAAGGCTTTGCTGGAGGAATATTTAAGACACTACGTGACAACAATGCAACAAAACTGGTTGGAATTGTTGGATAGTGCATAATTTTACTACAATATTAAAAAATCCTTGGCAACAGAAGCAAGCCCATTTAAATTGGTTTTGAGAGCACAACCCCAAACTCCTACCAAGATTATGATGCAATAATCTAGTGGGAAAATTCCAGCGGTGTATAGGTTTGCGATAGAGTGACAAGAATTGTTTAAACAAGCCCGGGATAGCTAGCACAAGGCAAGAAAAAGAATGTTAAAATACGCTAACCAAAATCAAAGATTGTTGGAATTCAGTGAGGGCAACAAGGTGTTGCTCAAGTTAACTCTATAAATATGGAAGAAAATTATGGGGAAGATGAAGCATCGAAGGTTGGTGCTGAGATATGATAAACCTATTGAAATCATGGAAAATATGGAGGTTGTTGCCTATAGATTGAAGGTGTCTGAACGACTAAAGCTTCATCCTACTATTCATGTAAGTTACTGGAGACCTTTTTAAGAAGACCAAAAGGATCCAAACCAAAGTAAGTCGCAAAGAGCTCCTCCTACAATTCACAAACAGTTTGAGGATGGTATTGTCAAGATCATGGATCATCACCAACTCGGCTAACATATGAAGAATCGACGAACTGAGATTTTAATAAAATGAGAGAAAAACACGGAGGTTTCATGGGAGATGGACACCGAGTTGTGGCAATTTGAAGATTAGGTGTAAGAATACCTCACTTTTATTCCAATGATGACGTTAGACTTTTTTGGTGGGGGTTGTTTGTTAAAGCTCTAGGCGTGAAGACATGCCAACGAATGCACACTTCTTAGAATTTGACAATGATGGACAATGGTAACCTTGTATAGGCAGCAACGAACTTCTTAGAATTTGACAATGATGGACAATGATAACCTTGTATAGGCAGCAACGAATTTAACAAGCAATGTGAATAATTCATACGAGTCATTAAACTCTTGACTGGCATAGACGTGGGGCTTGGATCATAGACCTTCTAAGCTGACAACAAACATAATAAAAATAGACAGTTGGGATTGCCAGGTGGACATGCAGATCGGGGGTTAATGGTGGCAGTTATGGACATCTAGATCATGAGAGATTAGGGGATGAACTTGGGGCATAACTGGGGTTGCTTTACAAGCTACTAAGATCATGTGATGAGGGAGAAACTGCCCAGTACTTGCTGGAAAATAGGCCACTAAATTCATGGAGAACATGAGGAAGAAAGCGCCCTAATATGTCCTGAAAACTAAGGATGATGGTTGTGCCTTGTAACTCATATATCTTTGTCTATAAATAGGCTGGAAGGCTATATAGGATGCAATCTTTGTGCATAGCACACACACTTATATTGTGTAATCCTTTTTTTATAAGATTAATAAAGGTTAAAAGATATTCTTATATTCTGGGTATGCTTTGAGTTTATTTACTTATGTTTTTTATTTCCTTACGATAAGGCAATTGTATGAACCTTTTTGGGTGAGCAAAGCACATAGTCGTAGGTAAACAAGAGTGAAAAGGGTGAGGCAAGACTTAGTTTAGTTGGGATTAGACTGTCATATAAGGCTGGATTTTAGAGTGAAAAATTTAACCCTATGACACTGAGCATTAGGTCCTTACCTGAAAATTAGTTTTTAGGGTCTGGTAGCATGCAAGGCTTGCATGTCAGGTCTTGAAGGTGCTCTAGGCCTGAATCTAGGCCTGATAGTGCATTTGGGCCTTACGCACACTAAGCCAATGCATCGGGCCCAATGCTTATGGGGATGACACTTTGTCCATGGCCAACACGCCTTTGATAGGGAGTGTGTGGGGCTGGTGTGTGGCAACTTAACATGCTTGAAGGTTTAGGAAACTTATACTCATGTGTTTTCTTTGATTGCGATATTTTTTAGGTAAAAGAACACAAAAAAAATATTGATAAAAATCTTGGTCTATCAATAGTTTCCTAAACCTTTGAGATATAAAATATAGAAAGATTTAGTTTATTAACTAGTTTAGGCCATATGATGTTTTTTGCTCATATGAAAATAAGGGTGTGTGTTCTTGAGTATGTAGTAAAAAATATTGCATAGAAAGGTGTGCACCATAATTTGAAAAAAATTCTTTCAGGAAAAAATACAAGGAGTTCATGCTTAGAAAAAAATTTAAGAGCATGCAAGGCTTGCATGTCAGGTCTTGAAGGTGCTCTAGGCCTGAATCTAGGCCTGATAGTGCATTTGGGCCTTACGCGCACTAAGCCAATGCATCGGGCCCAATGCTTATGGGGATGACACTTTGTCCATGGCCAACACGCCTTTGATAGGGAGTGTGTGGGGCTGGTGTGTGGCAACTTAACATGCTTGAAGGTTTAGGAAACTTATACTCATGTGTTTTCTTTGATTGCGATATTTTTTAGGTAAAAGAACACAAAAAAAATATTGATAAAAATCTTGGTCTATCAATAGTTTCCTAAACCTTTGAGATATAAAATATAGAAAGATTTAGTTTATTAACTAGTTTAGGCCATATGATGTTTTTTGCTCATATGAAAATAAGGGTGTGTGTTCTTGAGTATGTAGTAAAAAATATTGCATAGAAAGGTGCGCACCATAATTTGAAAAAAATTCTTTCAGGAAAAAATACAAGGAGTTCATGCTTAGAAAAAAATTTAAGAGGCAAAAAGGACAAAACCATGTCAGAGAAGCCTATACTTTGAAAATTTTACCGAGAGGATGAAGGTTCCATGCCTATACTTTGAAAAATTTCTTAGAGGTCAAGGGGAACCTTTTATGCTCATACTTAGAAAACTTTATAAGAGGCTGAGGGTTCCACCCCTACTTAGAAGATTTAAAGAGATAGAGGGGAACCCATGAAAATGCTCATACTTATAAAAATTTCTAAAAGGTGGAGGGGACCAACCTATAGTGATGTCCACACTTATAAAAATTTCTAAAAGGCTGAGGATAACCCATGAAGGGTGAGCCTATACTTAGAAAATTTATAAGAGGCTAAGGGTAACAACCCTTGAAAGAGGATTTTATACTTATAAAATATTTTAAGTGGGTGGGGGAACCTAAGAAGGAGAAACTCATACTTAGAAAATTTTCTAAGACGCTAAAGGTAACCCTTGAAATAGGATTGTTCCTTGCACTAACGTGATGCTTGGAAGCCTTGTATCAATCCGAGATCATACTAGTGAGTGGGAATCTAGTGGCCTCCAAATCAATTGTATGGGGTTTCAAAGCTCACCATTAAAAAGTGGTCACATTTGAGTGTGGGAGATCTTAGATTTTTCCCTGGAGATAGCGTGAGGCTTAAGAGTCTCATTGGCTTGTGTGAGGCCTAGATCAATTTAAGATTGCACTGGAGAGGTTGGAGATCCTAGATCAATCCTTGGAGATTGTGTGAGGCCTGGAAGGACCACTAGAGAGTCATGACAGTTCAAGACTGCACTAGAGAGGCGAGAGGCCTATAGTAGTCCTTTAAGATAGCATGAAGGCCCAAGACACCCATTAGAGAGTCGTGTCAATCTAAGACTGCACTGGAAAGGTGAGAGGTCAGTGGCAGTTTTTAAAGATAATATAAGGGCTTGGAGCCTTACTAGAAAGTCGTGTCAGTTTGAAACTGCACTGGAGAGGCGGGAGGCCCATAACATCCCTGGAGATAGTGTGAGACCTAAGAGCTCTACTAGAGATTCGTGTTAGTCCAAGATTGCACTAGAGAGGTGAGAGGCTTGTGGTTGTTCTATGAGATTATATGAGCCTCGGGAGCCACACTGGTGAGTCGTGTCAGTTCAAGACTGCTTTGGAGAACAGGGATAAGAAATTTATGTTAGAGATACAATGTACTTTATTTTTGAAAGAAATTTACTTTCCTATCTATTATAGCATATTTTAAGACAATCTTAGTTACAAACATGATGTAGGCATGTCTTGGAAGTGGTAGGTGCTTGCCATAACTAATTTGATCACTTTGATGGGGTTATTCTATTTTGATTAAGGGAGTGATAAACCTTTAGGATACATCAAACGTCTATGTCCTAGTCCCTATTGTTTTTCCCCAAGCTTTGATTCCTACTAGGAGAATGACTCATTTTATAAGGTTTTTGAGATTGGCTCTCTTTATGAAAAAAGAAAAAGAAAAAGGGAGGTTCATGTCATAGAACACTTATCTTTTTCATATGTATATGATTTTCCATGACTTACTTCAGCTTAAATAAGCTTCTGTCTAGCAAGACGTAAAGATTTCTCTATAAAGTATGCTCTTTTACCCTATTTATCAAGGCCTCTAAGGCCACTAGCTCAAGTAATTCTTTCACCTTGAGCATATCCTCATTAAAACTCTTCAACTATGGCCATGTGGACTCGTCCTCTAACTAGACAACACCAAATAGCTTTGTGAAGCTTTTCTTGGCAGGTATACTAATGCTGAACCACGTCACTAATTTAATACATAGGTCATTGAAGCCTCTGATAGAACTTGGCTCCAAATTATTGTACCAGACGCGTGCAAACCTTCTGAAAGTTATAGGTAAGATTTTACACATCACATTATTGTCTTGGATGACTAGTTCCAAACTACTTCACACATTTTGCACATGCTCCTCGGGTTGGCTAGGCCATTATAGTTGTCCAAACTCATTTTTATGGAAATATACTCTCTAGGGATTCAACTGTTCAATAATGTTTTAGACAAGTGAGAACCCCTCACCTAATAGGGGTTCTAGACATTATCTTGGATATGCCGAATACATATTATTTCTTAGTCCTTTGTTTATTAGGCTATAGGGAGGGAGCCTGAGGATTTTGGCATAGAACGACAAGATTAACAACTAATATATCCCATAATAGCTAGGAGGAATGCGTCTAGAGTACTAAGTTTGTGCACAAGTATCAAAAAGACGTGAAAAACCCTTCATGGGACTTGGTGAATGCCAAGGCAAAACACTCTTCTGAATGTCATTCTGCCCAGGCTCAACATGGTAGTATAATTATCTAGAGGTGCTAGGAGTGGCTTGTGGTAGTGGCATTAAGGCATTGTATGTTGTTGAGGGTGCCAAAACTTGTTAGGTTGGCAAGGTTTAATTTTGTCTTTGGTTGTCAACACGACATGAGTAAGGACTTGTACTTGATTGATAAGTTGTTGAAAGTTTGATTGGGTAGAAGTGCTCATGATGGCGATGACATATAGATTCATCATGTGTTATAGCCTTGGTATGTCTTTCTTGTCTTCATGAAATGATCTATAAAATATCAAAAACAAGTTTTTTGAAGAAACTAATGGATTTTTTTATTAGTTTCCCATAGACAACGCTAATGATGATGTCCTAAATAAATCAAGTACCTTATAAATAAGGTTTTTGTGTTGGATAATCAGTTAATCACTTGGTCCTAATAATATGTTCCACTCTTCTAAGCTAAAATAATCAAAATAGGTGTAGCTTAATGTGGGAATCCAATCAATTGCAAAAGGTCCCTTATGGTAAGTTAGGGGACTCTTAGATGTTTAAGTAAATATCTTTGTAGTGAAATAAAGTCCAATGATATTTTAGAGAAGTTTTAAAAATATATATGTAATAGAGAATGGAGAGATTTAGAACCCCTTTACCATGGTGCTTCAATGAGTATTTATACCCTTAAACCTTATCTTTTTGTTGGGGGTAGAGGGATTGGAGAGTAATTTGTATTTTAACGAGTTGTGAGATGTATTCCACTTAGCTTAGCCAAGTAATCGCAACCACACATATGTATTCCATTAAAATCATCAAACTCACTTATCATTTTAGGAGATAAGTAATTGGCTAGTAAAGACTTTCATACACTTATAGGTGTAAGTAGAGTGTAGGCTTGTCTCCACTAACATAAAAAGAGACAATAATTCCCTACAACCTAGGTAAGATTTGGTTTTAGATATTGGCTAGTAAAGACTTTCATGCCCAAGTATAATTTTAGGTACGTGTGGTCCATGAGACCAATCTTGCCCTAAACCAAGGGTGCAAGGGTCGAGAAAATACCTCGAGCATCAATTCCCGACCAAAAATTAGGTCTTAGAGTCTACCAACGTGCTAAACTCGTGTTAGGGCCTGGTGGTGCGCTACGCCCAACGAGTGTGGGCTTGGTGCTTTGGCCTAGCATGCACCACATTAGGTCTACAAGCCCATCAGTCGTGGACCCAACGCTTCACGTTGGGCCTGGTGGTGTGCCACGATATAGTAGTGTGCCAAACCCAACATGCCTATAGTGCGCATGTGGGCTAGATGTGCTTAAGGATTCAGGAAATTTATAGGGACATGTTTTCTTCAATCCCGATACTTTTTAGGCAAAAAGACATGAAAAGATACAGATAAAAATCTTGGTACATTGTCTCATGTAGGAAGGAAAAGTCTCTCCGAAGCTGGATGAAAGGTCTTAATAAAGTAAGTAGCTTAGGCCATTCCCACTTACGTGATGAAGAGTATTTGTCAAAAGTTGAATTCCGTTCTTGATAGATTCTAGTGGAACCAGAACATTGAGGAGAAGAAGATTCACTGAATCAGTTGAGAAAGAATGTGTAAATCGAAGTGAGAAAGGTGTTATTGGCTTTTCTGTTCAAGCACAGTTGGCGCTTACATGAGAACGATAGTTTTCTTATGTTCCGGGTCCTTCAAGGGTGATATTTTCCTCATACTGAAATTAATGGAGGTAGGATTACTATGGCGAGTAGGTGATGCAAGAGTATTAGTATATGAAAGGATAGATGGTTCCCTTACCCAACCACTAATATAACATTCAAAGTCCAGAGAATAATCTTGATCGAGAGTTTAAGGTGGTTGCTTTAATTGATAGTAATTAGACTACGTGGAGTGAGAAATTGATTAAAGAAACATTCTCCCTTTAAAGTGGAGTAGGATTTTTTGTATCCCTTTAGATAGGGTCAATCAACTCGTTTGGAGGGATTCTTGTAATGAGAAATTAATCGTTAGAAATGCTTATAAATTAGCCTGCTCCATCTTTGCTAGTTCTATGCTCTTCCTGGTGGGAACCTTTTTTAAGGTAATCCAACTTTCTTGAAGGTTATTTAGAGTCTGGATGCATTATATAAAGTGTAGGTGTTTTTATAGAGGGCATGTCATGATGCTCTTCCAACTAAGGTTAAAGACTTTGGGTACTAGAGGGGTAGCGAAAATGGTTTGATGATTTGTTATGGTTCCAACACGAGTCGAAGGTAATTCATGATAAGAAGGTTGGGACTTTGTTCAATATACAAGAAAAAGCAAAGGGGTTATCAATATAATAAGTAAGAGATGAATGAGATAGTGCAACAAATAGTCTTTATTTTGTTATTGAAGGCTCCTTCTAGTGCAAGCTAGCTGTTGGGAAATTTAAAGTCAACATGGATGGTGCTATGGCCGAGGATAAAGATATTATGGGTTATGAAATAGCTATCAAAGAATGTGAAGGATCTTTTATGGCTGATAGCTATGTGTAAACAAGTTGTGGGCTTTCATGATACACTCACGATTGAAGCATTGGTTGTTTTGTGGAGGACTCGATTTGCAAAAAAAGTCAGGCTCCCAGTATTTGGTATTGAGACTAACAATTTGCATGTGATAAATGTTATCGCTATGTCTTACATGTATCATGCTTGGAATGGTAATGTCTTTATGGAGATTGAATACGTGATGCAGGTCTTTTCAACAGTGCATGTGCAACAAGTTAAAGGAGACGACAATAGGGTTGCTCATTATAATTAAAATTATATTATAGGAAATACTATACGGGGTCACTAAATGGTGCAGACATGCCATTCTTCACACATTTACATTTCACTATAGATTCTTTTTTTCTTTGGTAATTCAAGTTTTAGGCTTTTTATGGCCAAATTTATGGTCAATTAGCTTTGTTTTGGTAACAAGGGCATGATTAAAAGATGGAGAACCAAATTGAAAAAGAAATAGGTGGCAACTTCAATGTATGTGCAAAAAAGTTCAATTTGGTCCTTATACTTCCAATTTATTTTTTCAGCTCTTATGGTTTTTGAAATTTTAATTTCGGTCCAAAACCTTATTTTTTATTTTATTTTTCAGTTCTTAATTTGAAAGAGGAGAGAGAGTTGCCAGATTTCAATGATAGAGAGAAATTATTGGTTGACACCGATTTAGACTATAAAAATGATTAATCTTAATGTTAATAGGTTCCATTCAATAAGAGGAATCTTACCTAGGTGTTCTTTAACCTTTTTATTGCCTGAAATGATAGATATGAGCTAAGAATTATTTTTTTCAGGTTGATTTTAGTTTTATGAATCAGTTTTTAGGCTTCATATATGAGTTTATCAAGGTGTGTGTGTGATGTTTTATAGGTGTTTGGAGTCAAAACTTGGTTGAAAAATAGGTTTCTAGATAATAAAAAAGAAAAAAACCACTTACCCTTATTTTCTAGCCACCACTATAGTTGGAATATAGGGAGAAGCAGGCGATGTGTTGCCTACTTATTTTATTTATAAAAAAATTAGGGTCTGACAATAAGTCATTCACCACTTAAAAAAAAAAAAGTTAGCCTATGTGTGTGGGCATGGCTGAAAGGCCTAGATGCCTAGGCTTTTTTAAGCCTTTATTTTTCAATTTATTATTTTGCTAAAATACACACACACACACACACAAGATCAAATCACAAAATTGATTTTGTTAAAATTAGTAGCCTTAAAAAATCTCATATAAAATTTGGTTTTTATTTAAGTTATCTTGTGTTGGATTCGGCTTTATATTAATATTGGTTTTAGATTTTGTTGAGTTATTCTTGAATTTGTTTTCTTGATTATCTTGTCTTTTGACATTCGTTGGATGAACTTTTTAAGTTTAAATCTTTTGATAGATTTTTATATAGTTCAATAAAAAAATGGTAAATGGGAAGAGAGTGTGATAAATAACATCTAAAGAAGTTAGGTTAAGAGTGAAACATGAATGAAGTGATACATCTTTTGGTGTAAACATGTAAGATAGTGCGAGGTTTATTACTAACATCTTTTACAGCTTTTGAATATGTCTTTCAAAAACAAGTCAACATCTAAGTAAGATGATGATTTAAGGTTGAATTCTTTTGAGGGGAGGAGAAATGATAAGAATAATCAAATAACATCATAAGATCCATTAAATGTGCCAACTGAACATATTACAAGGTCAAGAGTTAAAAAGATTAAAGAGGTATTCAATTGGCTATTTCAAGATATTTGGGCCATATTTCTTACATGACTTGAGGATTCAAATTGTTTTTCTACTTACGCGCAGATTAGACTTATTTTTCTAATGTATAGTTTTATGATAATGGGAATAACTTTCGATCTAACCATTGAATTGAAATGATATTTTTCCAGAAGATTCTAAAGGCCTTGTTTCATATAAAATTAAATTTTCATAACGATCAGAAAGGCTTTGCGATAAAGCCTTGAAGTTACTATATGAGATTTGTAATATTTTCCTATTGTTAATGGGAATAACTTTTGATCTAACCATTGGATTGAGATGATATTTTTCCAGAAGATTCTAAAGGCCTTGTTTCATATAGAATTAAATTTTCATAACGATCAGAGATTGAAAAGGCTTTACGATAAAGCTTTGAAGTTACCGTATGAGATTTGTAATATTTTCCTAGTTGATTTAGGATTTTCTTTCTATTTTATTTAGAACTTTGTTGTAATTTTTTTTTAATCTTGTTTAAGATAGTTTACCTGGTATAAATAAGGTTATTTAACTTATATTTAGTGGGATAAATTCATTATTCAAAAATAAAAACTTGTGTGAGAGAGTTTATACATTATACCTTTGATTCTGTGTTTGTTATAATCAACAAGTCAGGGTTTTCATCTAGTAACTATGGTTTTTTAGTTCAGGTAATCAATGGGTTGGGTTCTTTTCAACTTGATTTTAGTTTTATTGCATTGTGTTCAATCTTAATTGTGAGTTTTAAGGTTTTTACCCTATGAGTTCGTATTAGTTGGTATCATAACTTGATTTTAAAATTAGATTTCATCTATCTATCTTTAAATTCAATTTAGTTCATTTCTTGAGTCTTGTGTTTTGTTGTTAGGTTCTTGATTTCATCTTTATCCTATTTCCTAGTTTTCTTTGTGTTCTTGATATTTAGTTTATCCTAGTTTTTTAGTTTGTGATTTCATTAGTTAAAAAAGAAGAAGTTATATGTCGGTTTAGTATTACACACACACACACACACACACACACCGAGAGAAGCTAGGTAAAGAGCAAAACATAAGAGAATGCAAACATGTAAGAGAGTGTGTATAGTTTATTACTAACATCTTTTATAGCTTTTGAATATGTCTTTCAAAAGAAGAGTCAATATCCAAGCAAAATGATGATTAGAGGTCGAATCTTTTTTAAAAGAGGAAAGATGATGAGAATTATCAACCAACTTTAAAGAATCCATTATATTTGTCAATTATGCCCCATTACAAGATCTAGATCCAGGAAGATCAAATAGGTATTTAATAGACTAATTCAAGATATCTAGGCCTTATTTCCTACGTGACTTGAGGATTCAACTTGTTTTTTTTTTTTTCTTTTTACACAAAGATTAGGCTTATTTTTATAATATGTAGTTTTATATTAATGAGCATAACTTTTGATCTGATAGTTGGATCAAGCTATTATTTTTTCAAAAGATTCTAAAGGCTTTGTTTCCTTAGATTTAGACTTTCATAGCGATCAATGATTAAGAAAGCTTTGAGATAATGCCCAAAAGTTACTGTTTGGGATTTGTAATATTTTTCTAGTTGATTTTGAATTTTTTTTCTATTTTATTTAGAACTCTGTTGTAATTCTTGCAATTTTGGTTAGGATATTTTACCTAATATAAATAGAGTTATTTAGCTTTTATTTAGAGGGATGAATTGTTTATTAAAAAATAAAAACTTATGCGTGAGAATTTATTCTTACTCTTGGTTCTTCATGAAACTTTCAGAACTTATTAATAATTAATTCTTTATAACGTTCATCATTATATCTTCAATTATTGGTTCGTTAAAATCACGAGAACTTATCAAAGATTATTTTTTTTTATTGAATTTAACCTTATATATTTGATTCTTGGTTTGTTATAATCACAAGTCGGGATTTTCAACCTTATATGTTTGGTCCTTAGTTTGTTATAATTAATTTGTCGAGGTTTCTATTTAATAATTATGATTTTTTTAGTTTAGATAATCAACAAATTAGATAATATTTGAACTTTTTTAAGTTGTATTCAATCTTGATCTTTTTAAGTTGTATTCAATCTTGATCGTGAGTTATAATGAGTTATAGAATTGTTACCCTGGAAGTTCACATCAGATAACATAGATGCAATGTACTAATATCTATTTTAATCGTCACTCTGACCAATTCACATAAACCTGTTATATCTTCATTGGAGTAATTATGCTTTCTTAATGCAGAATGGCT
>Ga0325411_1003930_pt1 | contig 16704 bp, 9 predicted proteins | sample PopdelMetagenome_13_FD_206181 | JGI IMG/M metagenome (GOLD analysis project Ga0325411, IMG submission 206181) | Populus deltoides microbial communities from Bellville, Georgia, United States - Xylem-PdIQD-R4 | ecosystem: Host-associated > Plants > Phyllosphere > Stem > Wood/Secondary xylem...
TGTCCGCAGCTTGTGTCACTTTGTTCAAATGTTCTCCCTAAGTTCAATAACGTAGTTCCGCCACAATTATCAAGCTTAGTTGCTTCACAAGTTCATATATCACAACTCCGGTTTTGATATTAAACTTAGCAATAGATTGTTCACAACAATAACTTAGAGTCCGCTCTAGCAATCATCAACAACAATCATAAGAAATATGCATAGGAAAACAATCATACTTATTCATAACATAAACTGAAAATAAAAGGAAGAATAAATCTCACGGTTCTTGAAATCCGAAGGTTTGTTGTGTCCTTGCAACCAAGAAAAGAGCTTAGCCTTGCATAACTATTGAACAACTACTTCTAAAGAATGAAAAGAGCATGATTTTTTGGGTTTGTAGAGGAGAGAATGTGTGTTTATTCTCTGTTGGCTGCTGCCTCCTTCTGCTCTCCCTCTTTTCTGCTGGCTGCTGCCTCCTTCTCTCTTTCTTTTTATATGCTAAGAAACCCTAGTCTCTATTTTACAAAATAGTCCTTCCTTGAGTTGTCAGTTTACATTTAAGTACTTCAATAACTATTTTTCCTAAAAGGAGAAATAGCCTTGCATGAAATCTTCAAGCTCTGACTTAGAGGAGCTAAATTGCTGATATAAAAACTTGGATGTCGGTTTAGATGCTTCGGAATGTAATTTGGACTTGTTTCTTCACGAAACCTGTTTGCTGGCAGAATTCAGTTGTCATCTTTGAAAACTCATATCTCCCTCATATGACATCGTTTTTGGCTGAAATTTTGAGCGTGGATAGGTCTTTGAATTAGGAATCCACGAAAATTGAGTTTGCATCAATTGGACTTCTGTAGCTCCAGATATTAAATTTTGAATGGCCAAAGGTCAACACTGGCAGAATGCGAGATTTGACTTTGCAGGATGTGATTTCCATGATCTTTCTCTTTTTATTTTTCTTGCATTACATTTCCAGAAAGGTATGGATGTTATCTTTTTAGTGCCACTGGAATCACTTCATTTCGATCTTTAGAACTCACGCTCTGAACAAAACATCGACTGAACATCAAATCTGCCAATTACCTCCAATTTACTCCTTTTTGCATCTTTCATCCAAAAGTGCCTTCAAAACATAAAAAAAAGAATATCAATGCATTTTATATATAAAACATAGGCAAAACACAAGTTAAATGTGGGTGAAACTATCAAATAATATGGTTGCATCATAAATCACCAACAAAACTCTTTCCACAAGTGACACATGGATTGGACAGCGCAAACAGCCCGTAGGGACTCAGAAATCATCAACGAAACTACTTCCACGGGTGATACATGGATTCGATAGCGCAAACAGCCCCGACGGACTCAGAAATCATGAAAGAAACTGCTTAGAGGGGTGACACATGCATTCGACAACGTAAATAGCCCCTAGGGAATCATAAATCAGCAAAGAAACTGCTAACACGGGTGACACATGGATTTGACAATGCAAACAGCGCCTAGGGGCTCAAAATTAATCAACGAAACAGCTTCCACGGGTGACGCATGGATTTGATAGCGCAAACAGTCCCTAGGGCCTCAGAAATCACCAATCAAACTCCTTCCACGGGTGACGCAGGGATTCGACAGCGAAAACAGCCCATAGCGACTCCGAAATCATCAACGAATTTGCTGCCATGGGTGACACATGGATTCGACATCCCAAACAGCCCCTATGGACTCGAAAATTCATCAACGAAAAAGCTCCCACTGATGATGCATGGATTTGATAGCCCAAACAGCCCCTAGGGACTCAGAAATTATCAAAGAAACTGCTTCGATGGGTGACTCATTGATTTAACAACGCAAACAACCCCAAGGGGCACAAAATTCATCAACGAAATAGGTTCCATAGATAACGCATGGATTCGACAGCGCAAACAGGTCCTAGGGCCTCAGAAATCCCTAACGAAACTGCTTTCACGGGTAACGCAAGGATTCGACAGCGCAAAGAGCCCTTAAGGGCTCAGAAATCACCAATGAAATGCTTCCATGGGTGACGCATGTATTCGACAGCCCAAACAGCCTCTAGGGACTTAGGAATCACCAACGAAACAGCTTCGATGGGTGACGCATGGATTGTACAACGCAAACAGCCCGTATGGGATTTAGATATTATCAAAGAAACTGCTTCGACAGGTGACGCATGGATTCAACAGCACAAATAGCGCCTAAGGGCTCAAAAATCATCAACGAAACTGCTTCCACGGGTGACGCACGGATTGGACAGCGTAAACACCCCGTAGGGACTCAAATATCATCAAAGAAACTGCTTCCACGGGTGACGCATGGATTCAACAGCGCAAACAGCCCTAGAGCTCAAAATTCATTAAGGAAACTCCTTCCACGGGTGACGCATGGATTCGACTGCGTAAACAGGCCCTAGGGGCTCAAAATTCATCAACGAAACTACTTCCACGGTAGACGCATGAATTTGACAGTGCAAAAAGGCTCTACGGCCTCAAAAATCACCAACGAAACTCCTTCCAGGGGTGGCGCATGGATTGGACAACGCAAACAGCCCATAGCGACTAAGAAATCAGCAACGAAACTGTTTCCACGGGTGACGCATGGATTCGACAATGCAAACAACCCCTAGGGGCTCAAAATTCATCAACGAAACTGCTTCCACGGGTGACCGGAATAACTGTAGAAACACTCCATAACTTTTTAATTCGACCGTCGGATCGTGCTGAAAGTTTTACAGTTGTTTACGAAGGTCATTTTCCTTGTAGTACCCATAGAATCCCTACTCGTTGAAAAGGAGGTCTTGACGTGCCAGACCGGAATAACAGCTGAAAAGAGCCATAAATTTTGATCCGACCGTTTGATTGCGCTTAAAGTTTTTAGAAGTTTTGGGAGGCCGTTTTCCTTGAAGTACCTATGGAATCCCTACTCGTTGAACAGGAGGTCTTGGCGCGCCAGACCGTAATAACATCTAAGAAGGGCCATAACTTTTGATACGATCGTTGGATCGCACTCAAAGTTTTACAATAGTTTCCAAAGGCCGTTTTCCACGTAGTACCTATGGAATCCCTACTCATTGAAAAAGAGGTCTTGTCGCGCCAGACCGGAATAACTACTGAAACATTCCATAACATTTGATCTGATTGTTGGATCGTGCTCAAAGTATTACAGTAGTTTTCGAAGGCTGTTTTCCTTGTAGTACTCATGGAATCCCTACTCGTTAAAAAGGAGGTCTTGTCGTGCTAGACCAGAATAACTGCAGAAACATTCCATAACTTTTTGATCCGACCGTTAGATCGTGCTGAAAGTTTTACAGTTGTTTACGAAGGTCGTTTTCCTTGTAGTACCCATGGAATCCCTACTCGTTGAAAAGGAGGTCTTGTCGTGGCAGACCGGAATAACAGCTGAAAAGCACCATAAATTTTGATCCGACCATTTGATCGCGCTTAAAGTTTTCAGAAGTTTCGGGAGGCCATTTTCCTAGAAGTACCTATGGAATCCCTACTCGTTGAAGAGGAGTCTTGTGGCGCCAGACAAGACTAAAAGCTCAAAAGGGCTGGAACTTTAGATCCGACCGTTGAATCGCGATCAAAGTTTTACAGTAGCTTCTGGATGTAGTACCCATGGATTCCCTGTCGCTGAAGAGGAGGTCTTGGCGCACCAGACCGCAATAACATCTGAAAAAGGCCACAACTTTTGATACGATCGTTGGATCGCACTCAAAGTTCTACAGTAGTTTCCGTAGGCTATTTTCCACGTAGTACCTATGGAATCCCTACTCTTTGAAGAGGAGGTCTTGTTGCGCCAGACCGGAATAACTGCTAAAACATTCCATAACTTTTGATCCGACCGTTGGATCGTGCTCAAAGTCTTACAGTAGTTTCCGGAGGATGTTTTCCTTATAGTGCCTATAGAATCCCTCCTCGTTGAAGAGGAGGTCTTGTCTCGCCAGACTAGAATAACAGCTATAAAGGCCCATAACAATTGATCCGACCGTTGGATCGCTCTCAAATTTTTACAGTAGTTTCTAGTTCTCATTTTCCTTGTATTCCTTATGGAATACCTACTCGGTGAAGAGGAGGTCTTTTCTTGCAAGACCGGAAAACTAGCTGAAAAGGGCCATAACATTTTATTCGACCGTTGGATTGCGCTCAAAGTCTTACAGTAGTTTCCAGAGGCTGTTTTCCTAGTATTACGAGTGGAATCCCTACTCTTTGAAGAGGAGGGTCTTGTCTCGCCAGACCGGAATAATAGCTGAAAAGGGCCTTAACTTTTGATACAATCATTGGATCGCGCTAATAGTTTTACAGTAGTTTTTGAAGGCTGTTTTCCATGTAGTACCAATGGAATCCCTACTCGTTAAAAAGGAGGTCTTGTCGGGCTAAACCGGAATAACTGCTGAAACATTCCATAATTTTTTGATCCGACTGTTGGATCGCGCTGAAAGTTTTACAGTAGTTTATGAAGGCCATTTTCCTTGTAGCACCCATGGAATCCCTACTTGTTTCAGAAAAGGTCTTGTCTGGCCACACTGGAATAATAGCTGAAAAGGGCCATAACTTTGGATAAGACCGTTGGATCGGGCTAAAAGTTTTACAGTAGTTTCCGGAGGCCATTTTCATTTTAGTACTTATGGAATCCCTACTCGTTGAAAAGGAGGTCTTGTCGCGCCAAACCGGTATAATAGTTGAAGAGGGCCACAACTTTTGATCCGACCGTTGGAACGCGCTCAAAGTCTTACAGTAATTTCTAGAGGCATTTTTCCTTGTAGTACCTTTAGAATCCCTACTTGTTGAAGAGGAGGTCTTGTCGCGCCACACCGGAATAACAGCTGAAAAGGGCCATTAATTTTGATCCGATCATTTGATCGTGCTTAAAGTTTTTAGTAGTTTCGGGAGGCCATTTTCCTTGAAGTACCTATGAAATCCCTACTCGTTGAAGACGAGGTCTTGTTGCGCCAGACAGGAATAACAGCTTAAAAGGGCCGGAACTTTTGATCCGACCGTTGAATCCCAATCAAAGTTTTATAGTAGCTTTCGGAGGTCGTTTTCCTTGTAGTACCCATAGAATCCCTACTCGTTGAAGAGGAGGTTTTGGCACGCCAGACCGGAATAACAGCTAAAAAGGCCCATAACTTTTGATACGATCGTTGGATCGCGCTCAAAGTTTTACAGTAGTTTTTGGAGGCCGTTTTCCACTTTGTACCTATGGAATTCCTACTCGTTCAAGAAGAGCTCTTGTCGCGCCAGACCAGAATAACTGCTGAAACATTTCATAACTTTTGATCCGACCGTTGGATCGCGCTCAAAGTTTTACAGTAGTTTGCGGAGGTTATTTTCTTTCAAGGACCTATGGACACCCTACTCATTAAAGAGCAGGTCTTGTAGCGCCAGACCGGAATAACAGCTGAAAAGGGTCATAACTTTTGATCCAACCGTTGGATCGCGCTCAAAGTTTTATAGTAGTTTCCGTGGTTGTGCTCCTTGAAGTACCTATGGAATCCCTACTCATTAAAGAGGAGGTCTTGTCGCGCAAGACAGGAATAACAGCTCAAAATGGCCAGAACTTTTGATCCAATCGTTGGATCACGCTCAAAGTTTTACAGTAGTGTCCGGAGGGCGTTTTCCTTATAGTACCTATGGAATCCCTACTCGTTGAAGAGGAGGTCTTGTTTCATCAGACCAGAATAACAACTCAAAAGGGCTTTAACCTTTGATACGACCGTTGGATCGCGTTCAAAGTTTCATAGTAGTTTTCGGAGGTCGTTTTCCATGATTTGCCAGTGGAATCCCTACTCGTTGAAAAGGATGTCTTGGCGTACCAAACCGGAATACTATCTAAAAAGGGCATAACTTTTGATCCGACCATTGGATCGGTCTTGTAGCGCTAGACCGGAATAACTGCTGAACACATTCCATAACCTTTGATCCCATCGTTGGATCGTGCTCAAAGTTTTACAGTAGTTTCCGGAGGTCGATTTCATAGTACTACCTATGGAATTCCTACTCGTTGAAGAGAGGTCTTGTCGGGCAAGACCAGAATAACTGCTAAAAAGGGCCATAAGATTTGATCCGACAGTTGAATCGCGGTCAAAGTTTTACAAGAGTTTCCAGAGGCCATTTTACTTGTAGTACCTATGGAATCCGTACTCGTTGAAGAGGAGTTCTTATCGTGCTAGACAGAATAACTACTGAAAAGGGCCATAACTTTTGATCGAACCATTGATAGTGCTCAAAGTTTTATAGAAGTTTATGAAGGCTATTTTCCTTGTTGTACTCATGGAATCCTTACACGCTGAAGAGAAGGTCTTGTCTCACCAGACTGGAATAATAGCTGAAAAGAACCATAACTTTTGATACGACCGTTGGATCGCACTCAAAGTTTTACAGTAGTTTCCGGAGGCTGTTTTCCTTATAAACCCATGGAATCCCTACTCGTTGAAGAGGATGTCTTGGCGCGCCAGACCGGAATAATAGCTAAAAAGGGTCATAACTTTTTATCTGACCGTTGGATCGTGCTCAAATTTTTACTGTAATTTTCGGAGGCCATTTTTCTTATAGCACCTATGGAATCCCTACTAGTTGGAGAGAAGGTCTTGTCGCACAAGACCGGAATAACAGTTGAAAACGGCGATAAATTTTGATTCGACCGTTGGATCGCGCTCAAATTTTTACAGTAGTTTCAGAAGCAGTTTTACTTGTAGTACCTATGGAATCCCTACATGTTGAAGATTAAGTCTTGTCACGTGAGACCGAAATAACAGCTGAAAGGGGCTATAACTTTTGATCCCACCGTTGGATCGCGCTCAAAGTTTTACAGTAATTTCTGGAAACCGTTTTCCTTGTAATACCTATTGAATCCCTAATCGTTGAAGAGGTCTTATAGCGCTAGATGGAAATAACTGCTGAAACATTCCATAACTTTTGATCCCACCGTTGGATCGCGCTCAAAGTTTTACAGTAGTTTCCAGAGGCCGTTTTCCTTGTAGTACCTATGGAATCCCTACTTGTTGAAGATGAAGTCTTGTCACGCCAGACCGAAATAACAGCTGAAAGGGGCCATAACTTTTGATTCAACCATTGGATCGTGCTCAAAGTTTTACAGTAGTTTCCGGAGGCTGTTCTCCTTGTAGTACCTATGGAATCCCTACTCGTTGAAGAGGAGGTCTTGTCGCGCCAGACAGGAATAACTGCTCACAAGGGCAATAACTTTTTATCTGACCGTTGGACCGCGCTTAAAGTTTTACAGTAGTTTCGGAGGCCGTTTTCCTTGTAGTACCTAAGGAATCCCTACTTGTTGAAGAGAAGGTCTTGCCGCGCTAGACTGGCATAACAACTGAAAAGGGCCATAACTTTTAATCCGACCATTGGATCGCGCTTAAAATTTTATAAGAGTTTCCGGAGGCCGTTTTACTTGTAGTACCTATGGAATCCCTACTCATAGAAGAGGAGATCTTATCGCGCCATTCCAGAATAACACCTGAAAAGGGCAATTATTTTTTAGCCAACCATTGGAACGCGCTCAAATTTTCATATGAGCTTCTGGAGGCCGTTTTACTTGTAGTACTTATGGAATTTTAACTTGTTGAAGAGGAGATCTTGTCGCGCCAGACCGTAATAACAGATGAAAAGGGCAGTAACTTTTGATTCGACCGTTGAATCATGCTCAAAGTTTAACATTAGTTTCCGGAGGACGTTTTCCTTGTAGTTCCTATAGAATCCCTACTCGTTGAAGAGAAGGTCTTGTCGGGCCAGACCGGAATAAGTAATGAAAAGGGCCATAACTTATGATCTAACAGTTTGATCGCGCTCAAATTTTTACAAGAGTTTACGGAGGCTGTTTTACTTGTATTTCCTATGAAATCCCTACTCGTTGAAGAGGATGTCTTGGCGCGCTAGACCGGAATAATAGCTGAAAAAGGCCATAACTTTTTATCCGATCGTTGGATCGTGCTCAAATTTTTACAATAGTTTTCAGAGGCCTTTTTCTTGTAGTACCTATCGAATCCCTACTCGTTGAAGATGATGTCTTTTCGCGCCAAGCCAGTATAAGAGTTGAAAACGGCCACAACTTTTGATCCGACCGTTGGATCACGCTCAAAGTTTTATAGTAGTTTTCAGAGGCAGTTTTCCTTGTAGTACCTATGGAATCCTTACTTGTTGAAGAGGAGGTCTTGTCGCGCCAGACCGAAATAACAGCTAAAAAGGGCATCAACTTTTGATCTGACCGTTGCATCATGCTTAAAGTCTTACAGTAGTTTCTCGAGGCCATTTTCCTTGTAGTCCCTCTAGAATCCCTACTCATTGAAGAGGAGGTCTTGTCGCGCTAGACCGGAGTAACCGCTGAAAAGGCCCATAACTTTTGATCCGAAAGTTGGATCGCGCTTAAATGTTTACAGGAGTTTCCAGAGGCCGTTTTACTTGTAGTACCTAAGGAATCCCTACTTGTTAAAGAGGAAGTCTTGTCACCCCAGACCATAACAACAGCTGAAAAGAGCCATAACGTTTGATCGCATCATTGTATAGTGCTCAAAGTTTTACAGGAGTTTTCGGAGGCTGTTTTCCTTGTAGTCCCTCTAGAATCCCTACTCGTAGAAGAGGACGTCTTGTCGCGCTAAAATAGAGTAACAACTGAAAAGGCCAATAACTTTTGATCCAACTCGTTTTCCTTGTAGTACGTTTGGAATCCCTGCTCATTGAAGAGGAGGTGTTGTCGTAATGGATTAGAATAATAGCCGAAAATGGCCATAACTTTTTATCCTACCGTTTGATCGCGCTTAAATTTTTACAGGAGTTTCTGAAGGCTGGTTTACTTGCAGTACCTATGGAATCCCTTCTCGTTGAGGAGGAGGTCTTGTCGCGCCAGACCGGAATAACTGCTGAAAAAGGCCATAACTTCTTATCCGATAGTTGGATCACGCTTAAAGTTTTACAGTAGTTTCTGGAGGCCGTTTTCCTTGTAGTACCTATGGAATCTCTACTCGTTAAAGAGGAGGTCTTGTCACGCCAAACCCGAATAATAGCTCAAAATGGTCATAACTTTTGATCCGACCGTTGGATCGTGCTCTAATTTTACAGGTGTTTCCAGAGGTTGTTTTACTTTTAGTACCTATGGAATCCCTACTTGTTGAAGAGGAGGTCTTGTCGCGCCAGATCGAATAACAGCTAAAAATGGCCATAACTTCTTATTTGACAGTTGGATCGCGCTCAAAGTTTTACACTAGTTTCTGGAGGCCGTTTTCCTTGTAGTACCTATTGAATCCCTACTCGTTAAGGGTAAGGTCTTATCGTGCCAGAATGAAATAACAGCTGAAAAGGGTCATAACTTTTGATCCGATTGTTGGATCGCGCTCAAAGTTTTACAGGAATTTCCTGAGGCCATTTTCCTTGTAGTATGTATGGAATCCATAGACGTTCAAGCAGAAGTCTCGTCACGCCAGACCGAAAAGAGGAGGTTTTGTTGCGCCACATCGAAATAACAGCTAAAAAGGGCCATGATTTTGGATCCGATCGTTCGGTAGAGTTTAAATTTTTACAGGAGTTTCCGGAAACCATTTTCCTCATAATAACTATGGAATCCCTACTCGTTGAAGAGGATGTCTTGTCATGCCAGACCAGAATAATAGCTGAAAAGGGCCATAACTTTTGATCCGACCGTTTGATCGCGCTCAAATTTTTACAGGAGTTTCCGGAGGCCATTTTCCTTGTCGTACCTATGGACTCCCTACTCGTTGAATTGAAGGTCTTGTCACTCGAGATCGAAAAATCAACTTAAAAGGGCTATAACTTTTGATATGACCATTGGATCGTTCTCAAATGTTTACAGGAGTTTCCGGAAGCTGTTTTCCTTGTAGTATGCACGAAATTCTTACTCGTTGAAAAGGAGGTTTTGTCACGTCAGAACGGAATAACAACTGAAAAGGGCTATATTTTTTTATCCAACCATTGGATTGTGCTCAATTTTTACATGAGTTTCCAAATGTTGTTTTTCTTGTAGTACCTATGGAATCCCTACTCGTTGAAGAGGATGTCTTGTTGCGTCGGACCCAAATAACAGCTGAAAAGAGCCATAACTTTTGATCCGACCGTTAGATCCCACTCAAATTTTTACAGGAGTTTCCTGAGGCCTTTTTCCTTGTGGTATCTATGGAATCCCTACTCGTTGAAGAGAAGGTTTTATCACGCGAGACTGGAATATCAGCTTAAAAGCGTAATAACTTTTGATCGGATCACGTTCAAATTTTACAGGAGTTTTCGGAAGTCGTTTTCCTTGTAGTATGCATGGAATCCTTACTCGTTGAAGAGGAGGTCTTGTCACGCCTGACCGGAAAAATGAGGTCTTGTTGCCAGACCGGAATAATAGCTGAAAAGGGCTATAACTTTTGATCCTACCATTGGATCGCGCTCAATTTTTACATGAGTTTCCGGAAGCCGTTTTCCTTTTAGTACCTATGGAATCCCTACACGTTTTAGAGGATGTCTTGTCGCGCCAGACCAGAATAACAACTGAAAATGGCCATAACTTTTGATCCGATCGTTGAATCGCGCTCAAATTTTCACTAGAGTTTCCAAAGGCAATTTTCCTTAAAGTAAGTATGGAATCCTTACTCGTTGAAGAAGAGGTCTTCTCACGACAGATCAGAAAGATGAGGTCTTATCGCACCAGACCGAAATAACAGCTGAAAAGGGCCATAACGTTTGATCCGACTGTTGGATCGCGCTTAAATTTTTACAGGAGTTTCCGGAGGCCATTTTCTTTTTAGTATGTATGGAATCCTTACACGTTCAAGAGGAGGTCTTGTCGCGCCAGACCGAAAACAGGAGGTATTGTCGCGCCAAACAGGAATAACAGTTGAAAAGGGCCATAACTTTGGATCTGATCGTTGGATCGCTCTTAAATTTTTACAGGAGTTTCCGGAGACTGTTTTCCTTGTACTACCTATGCAATCCCTACTCGTTGAAGAGGATGTCTTATTGCGCTAGACCAGAATAAGAGCTAAAAAGGGCCATAACTTTTTATCCAACCATTGGATCACGATCAATTTTTACATGAGTTTCCAAAGGCCATTTTCCATGTAGTACCTATGGAATCCCTACTCGTTGAAGAGGAGGTCTTATCATGCCAGACCGCAATAACAGCTTAAAAAGGTCCTAACTTTTGATCCGATCGTTGCATCGCACTCAAATTTTTACCAGAATTTCAAGAGGCTGTTTTCCTTGGAGAACCTATGGAAACTCTAATCGCTGATGAGAAGGTCTTATCGTGCGAGACTAAAATATCAGCTTAAATGGGCCATAACTTTTGATCTGACCGTTGGATCGCGCTCAAATTTTTATAAGAGTTTCCGGAGGCCATTTTTAAGGTAGTACCTATGGAATCCCTACTCATTGAAGAGGAGGTCTTATCGCGCCAGACCGCAATAATAGCTTAAAATGGTCATAACTTTTGATCCGATCGTTGCATCGCACTCAAATTTTTACAAGGGTTTCAGGAGGCAGTTTTTCTTGGAGAACCTATGGAATCCTTACTCGCTGATGAGAAGCTCTTGTCACGCGAGACTGGAATATCAGTTTAAAAAGGCCATAACTTTTGATCCGACGTTGGATCGTGCTCATATTTTTACAAGAGTTTCTGGAGTCCGTTTTCCTTGTAGTACTTATGGAATCCGTACTCGTTGAAGAGGATGTCTTGTTGCGCCAAACCATAATAATAGCTTAAAAGGACCATAACTTTTGATCCGACGTTAGATCGCTCTCAAATTTGTACAGGAGTTTCTGGAGGCCGCTTTCCTTAGAGAACCTATGGAATCCCTACTCGCTGATGTGAACATCTTGTCACCCAAGGCCAAAATATCAGGTAAAAGGGTCATAACTTTTGATCTGATCGTTGGATCACCCTCATATTGTTACAGTAGTTTCCGGAGGCTGTTTTCCTTAGAGAACCTATGGAACCTGTAAATCCCGAGAAAAAATCAAGGCTGGATTAAATTAAAGAAAATAAACTAAACTAAAAAGAAGTGGGGCCAAAAACGAATACACTTAAAGAAAATGGGGCCTAAATGCAAATAAGAATAATTATAGAGCATAAATTCTCCTATTTTCACCAAAAACAGATCTCCAGCTATGTAAAGAAAGAAAAGAGGGAGTTTTTATATCTATTTTTACAAATCAAGAGAGAAACACCAAAATTTCAAGAAACCATCCCAGATTGAGGGTTATAGGTAAAATAAACCCTGGTGGGAAAGGGATTAACAAGAAAAAATTGAACAAGAAGAGAAGAGGGGAGGGTCGGCTGTCATTAGAAAGAAAAGGAGGGATCGAAGCCTTGATTCGCACCAGGTAAGATATTATAAACCTGGTCTTATGAGTCATTTCAAGTCGATTATGAATTGATGCCTGGATGTAAATTTATATTGAGTTCTTAGACTTGAATTGAAAAAAAAAGGAAGTAAGAGTTGTTAAAGTAAAGAACTTCGTGTGTTGTGTGTAAATGGAAAGGTGATGAATCTGGACAGTTTCGTCTCTTGACCTTCAAAGAGATTTTGGGTAGGAGAATGAAGGAATTAGGATCAAGTTCCTTCATAGAAATTGTAGTTTTGGATGTTTACTAACTAATGAAATTGATCTTGCTCAATTTGGAGTCATAGAACTCCAGTTATGGGTCACCAACCGAGACTGGGTCATGACAGACCCTATAGGGTAGTAGGTCTGGTTCATTGATGAGCAATTATGACTATTTTAGAGGCAGAACTGGGTTCTTCTCAAAACATAAAACTTGTAGCCTCATGTCTTACCTTTCCAACACCATAAATTTCGCTTGAATCGGAGTTCTATAACTCCAGATATAGTTAAAAATATAAGGAGAGATCAAACAGTAACAGTTCAAAAACGAGACAGTAGCAGTTGGACAGTAATAGTCCAAGTGTTTGTTAATAAGCGATTTTGACTATTTTAGAGGCAGAACTGGGTTCTTCTCAAAACATAGAACTTGTAGCCTCATGTCTTACCTTTCCAATGCCATAAATTGTGCTTGAATCGGAGTTCTATAACTCCAAATATAGTTAAAAATCTGAGGAGAGGTCAGACAGTAACAGTTCAAAAATGGACAGTAACAGTTGGACAGTAACAGTCCAAGTGTTTGTTAATGAGTGATTTTGACTATCTTAGAGGCAAAACTGGGTTCTTCTCAAAACATAGAACTTGTAGCCTCATGTCTTACCTTTCCAACGCCATAAATTTTGCTTGAATCAGAGTTCTATAACTCCAGATATAGTTAAAAATTTAAGAAGAGGTCAGATAGTAACAGTTCAAAAACGAGACAGTAACAGTTGAACAGTGATAGTCCAAATATAAAGAAAGGAATGATAACTAGGATTGGACAAAGAACAACAGTAATAATGAGTGAAATGAGAAAAACATAAAGTACTAAGAAATGACTGAAAGAAAGACTTATTGGTTGTTGATATGGTTATTATAAAACATATCCTTGAGTGAGGAAAATTTATGAGATAAACCTATGATTTGCAGGAGGGACCATAGGCGTGGTGCAACAGCAGCAGCAGGGGAGCACGAGTAGAGCTTCTATTGCAGGTAGGTGATTCACACCTATGCTTTCTAGTTAAATTCCATGATTTAATATATTATTGATGTTAAATGTGAATTACTGAATGTATGTGTATTCAAGATGAAAAGTTGTTATATGAATTGCCAAGTGATGAAACTATCACTAACAAAGAAAATATGAGAAGTGTGATTTGAGACATAAACTAGCATACATTAAGTGTATGTTAGGATCCCGGGTAAGGGGATCACCAAGTATTGTCTAGCATACATTGAGTGTATGTTAGGATCCCGGGTAAGGGGATCATCATGTATTGGCTAGCATATATTTAGTGTATGTTAGGATCCTGGGTAAGGGGATCGCTACGAATGGACTAGCATACATTTAGTGTATGTTAGGATCCTGGGTAAGGGGATCTCCATATATTGGCTACCATACATTGAGTGTATGTTAGGATCCCGGGTAAGGGGATCATCATGTATTGGCTAGCATATATTTAGTGTATATTAGGATCCCGGGTAAGGGGATCGCCACGAATGGACTAGCATACATTTAGTGTATGTTAGGATCCTGGGTAAGGGGATCTCCATATATTGGCTAACATATATTGAGTGTATGTTAGGATCCCGGGTAAGGGGATCATCATGTATTAGCTAGCATACATTTAGTGTATGTTAGGATCCCTGGTAAGGGGATCGCCACAAATGGACTAGCATACATTTAGTGTATGTTAGGATCCCGGGTAAGGGGATCTCCATGTATTGGCTAACATACATTCAGTGTATGTTAGGATCCCGGGTAAGGGGATCACCATTTATTGGCCAGCATACATTTAGTGTATGTTAGGATCCCGGGTAAAGGGATCGCCTTACATCGACTTCTATAGGGTGGTGATGACGATACCAGTGAAATTGATATCGGTAATGTGATAAGAAAAAGTAATCACGTTGATCTTATAAGGTCTGGAATGAAGGTTGATAGTGGCAGAGGGAACGGTTATTAATAATTTGAATAAGGAAGAGATTTTAATTAAAAAACTAGAAGGGAGAAGTAAATGAAATATGAATGCATGTTACCCTATTGAAATTATTATATACTCATATTGTTATATTTATTATGATATTCACTTTGCAATAATATGTATTTTGTTTCAGGATCATCGCATGCACGACAGGAGTAGATCCTAGCTTATGTTCCCTTCTTGAAATTTAGGTTTTAGGGAGTATACCCTTTTATTTTGTAAACATGAAAATGTTTGTATAACTTAATTTGTATAATAAATGTTTAAACTTGATTGGATGAATTTAACATTGTAGTTCATATAACCATATTTCATGTCTATGTATTTATATTTATTTAATTATCCATCCATAATGATATTTTGTTATATAATGCATATCATAAATATTATGGTTGATAGGTGTGACTATAATTGTGAAATTGAAACCCAAGATGTTGGGTTGGGAATTAAGTTATGAGATGTGAACTGTTAGAAGTGTAAACAAGTTACATGTCGGTAACTTGGGACCTTCCGGTATAGGGGAACTCCATCAAAATTCTGGTAGATGTTAATACGAAGACCATGAATATATATATATATATACAAAAAAAAAAATTAACTACTATGTTTTTCTATTGATATGAGATTGTTTTTTTATCCCAGAAATGGGGGATGTTACAGAACCCCTACTCGTTAAAGAGGAGGTCTTCTCGCTCCAGACCGTAATAGCAGCTTAAGAGTACCATAAATTTTGATCCGACCTTTGGATCGCGCTTAAATATTTACAGTAATTTGTGGAGGCTGTTTTCCTTGTAATACCTATGGAATCCCTACTCGTTGAAGAGTAGGTCTTGTCGCGCCAGACCGGAATAAGAGCTGAAAAGGGCCATAACTTTTGATCCGACCGTTGGATCGCACTCAAATTTTTACAGGAGTTTTCAGAGGCCGTTTTCCTTGGAGAACCTATGGAATCCCTACTCGTTAAAGAGGAGATCTGGTCGCGCCAGACATGAATAACGACTCAAAAGGGCCATAACTTTTGATCTGATTGTTGGATCAAACTTTTTCGAAGGCCATTTTCCTTGGAGATCCTATGAAATCCCTACTCGCTGATAAAAAGATCTTGTCGTGCGAGACTAGAATATTAGCTTAAAGGGGTCATAACTTTTGATCTAACCATTGGATCGCGCTCAAATATTTATAGGAGTTTCTGGAGGCCATTTTCCTTGTAGTACCTATGAAATTCATACTCGTTGAAAAGGATTTCTTGTCACGCCTGATGTGAATAACAGCTTAAAAGGACCATAACTTTGGATTCGATTGTTGCATTGCGCTCAAATTTTTATAGGAGTTTTTAGATGCCGTTTTCTAGGGGTGTTCAAAAAAACCGAATAACCAAAAAAATCGAAAAAACCGATGGAAAATTAACCAAGAAAACCGAACCAAGATGAAAAACCGATTAAACCGATTACTAAAACCAAAAAATCTTTCCGGTTTGGTTCGGTTCCGGTTTCACTACCAAAACTGGTGAACCGAACCGGCTACACATAAAAAATTAAAAATAAAGGCTGAAAGGCAGCAGAACGACCTAGTATAAATACTAAATGTTACAGTAAAGTGTAAAGTGTAAACCTAAACCTAAAAACATTGCAATTTACTTCTGCAGCCGCCGCCCACACCAGACCATCCTTCTTCGATTCTTCCTTTCCCCTTCAATTTTCATCTTCTCTGCCTCTTGCCCTCTGCATCTATCTCTTGACTCTCTTCTCTAGCTGATCAATAGTAAACAACCCATATCTCCGCATCCATCTAGTAGACTTGCGGTGGAAAAAAACCCGAACAAAACCCCTTGGCGTCTCTCTTCACCTGTAGCAGAAAGAGTCAAAGAGGTAAAGTTTACTGTTTATCCATGTGTTCATTCTCGTGTGCTTGTAAGTTTTACTTGTAAGATGTAACATTTGTTCCATTAGAGATCTCTGACCTCTGCTTCTTTTTCTATCCTCTTGCAGCTAGGGTTTTTACATTTTTTTGTTGATTTGTGTTCATTCAGGTTCGCCCCCCTTTCCCCGGCTCTCTCTCTAATATTTTTGTTGATTTGTGTTGATATCGAGTTATTGATTGCTTTGTTTAGCATTGTTAACTTTAATATGTATCGG
>Ga0325411_1003932_pt1 | contig 16699 bp, 10 predicted proteins | sample PopdelMetagenome_13_FD_206181 | JGI IMG/M metagenome (GOLD analysis project Ga0325411, IMG submission 206181) | Populus deltoides microbial communities from Bellville, Georgia, United States - Xylem-PdIQD-R4 | ecosystem: Host-associated > Plants > Phyllosphere > Stem > Wood/Secondary xylem...
AAAATCTTACAACAACATTTATCCAATTATTAAGAACAAAAACAATTAAAAATAAAATAAAAAACAAATATAGTGAAACAAATCATGAAAAAAGAAGAAAAAAGAAAAATCTTACCTTAATATAGTTACAAGTGAAGCTAAGGAGGAAAAAAATTTCGTAAAGCATATTAATTAAAAAAAACTAAGAGGATAAAAGAAGAAAGAAGAAAGAAGAAGAAGACATACCCGAGCATGAAGGAGAAGAGAAGGAGATAAGGATAGAAAAAAAGAAAAAGATATAGATATTGATGTTTTTTACATATAGTGAAGAAGAAGAAGAAGAAGAAATTAGTCTGTCTCTTGTGAAATAAGGGGATTCAGGCTTTTTATTGGGGCACGTTAACGACGAAATTACCGATGGATAATTAAATATTAATATTTAAATTAAATTTTCAATTTCATAAAAAGTTTTCAAAAACCACCAACAATCACCGATGATTTTTCAATCAGTTGGTGATTTCGTCGGTAATATTTAAATGAAAATTTTAAATTAATTGATTTATTTAGAAAACCGCCAAATAACACCGATGACTTTTCAACCGCCAAACAACAATTAACAGTGCAATTGAAAAGTGAACAGTTCTGAAGCTCTCTGGAAAATACCGACGGAATTTTTCTTCAGTGATTCCCTTTGTAATTGACATGATGAACAATGTTCACAGTTTGCCGACAGATAAATTCTGTCGGTAATTCTGTTGGTAAAAATGACACGTCATTATTTTTTTTTGCTTTGTTTTATTTTTTTCCCACTATAATTTCCTCGGTATATACCGAGGGAATATTTCCGTCGGTAAAATACCTCGAAAATTTACCAACGGAAATATTCCCTCGATATTTCCGTTTGTGTTTATCGATTTTCTAGTAGTGTCATTTCTTTTTTTTTTTCTTTTTTTTACCAATGACCAATGTAAATCAAATAATAAAGGCTTGAGTTTCTTGAGGTGAATCCAAAAAGAACAGTGAAGCCTACACCTTGGATGGACTGAAATTATATATTTTCAGCAAAAATAATGATATTGATCTTGTAGGCTATGAAACCTCACACACATCCAGCTGGCCATCATAATTGTACTGATGAGTAAGTATATCTGATTAATTATTTTTGTGTTTTAAGAAAGCTAGACCTTATCTAAAGTTTAACCCTTTTAGATGTGGATCTGGTAAGCTGTTATATTTATATATTTGGGTTCATTTTTTAGATGAACTTAAAACATGTATCTGCTAAAATGCTAGACACAATATACTTGGATTCATCCTTGAGATGAATCTAAAATTATGTCGGTCTGGTAAAGTACCTGACCCAATATAATTCTATTCAATCTTAAGGTGAACCTAAAACAATGTGGATCTGGTAAGGTGTCGAACTTAATATACATGGATTCACTCTTAAGGTGAACCTAAGGTAACATAGATCTAAGAAGGTGTACTTAGGTCCACTCTTGAGGTGAACTTAAGACAACGTGAGTCTAGTAAGGTGTTAGATCCAATATACATGATTTCACTCTTGAGGTGAACCCAAGGCAATGTGGATCTAGCAAAGCACTAGATCCACTGCAATTAGTTTCAACCGTTAGTTGAGCCTAAGGTACTATGAGTCTGAGGAACTGCTAGACCCATCTCATATGAGTTTGGCTACATGCCAAGTCCAATTGGTCTTAGAAATCCAGGATTATGGAGCTCTATTTTTAGATTAATAACATGACCTACTCGTGTCAGCGATAATCATCTCCCTACATCTATAGAGGTATAAAACGTCTCTTAAAGGGCCTCCTATATTTTTCATATTATTAATAATGTGTAATGAATATTTTTCTCTCATTAATGATGTTTAAGAGATCTGTATCCCTCATTAAAGTCGCCAAGTGAAAATGACTCTTCAAGCCCTCCTAACTTTATCAAAAAAGACAAGGTTCAAGGTGTATAAATATTGAACCATCCAGGTAAAGGGTTCAAAACTTTTCTTACTATAAAAAGCTTGTATATTTAAAGAGTATTAATCACACCAAAAATCAAGAACAGATATTCTTGTTCTTGGAATTTAAGGCATTTTCTTTCATTTATTGCCTTTCCCCTTTAAAGTTATTAACTTTATCATGGGAAAGTCTTTAAGTCTCACCGATAAAGACTGTTTTTGCAGGTGTTGTAACCCAATTTTGACCCCCTGTTTTTCTAAATATTTTCAACCAATAAAAAATAAAAAATATATTCTTGATGTATTTGCGTTAGTTTCAACGTTGTCTCAAAATAATTCAAATTTCAAATTTCTTTTCAGTGAGTTCAACTTTTAACATGTTATTTTTAAAATTGTTGATTTTTCACATTGAGTTGGTGTTAATGTTGCCTTTTAAAAAAACAAAATACAAAAAATAAAACATATTTGGACAAAGGTACCAAAATGAAAAGGAAGAAACCAAGGAACTAAAGTGAATTTAGGTTGCTTGTTAGACTAAGCAATTAGAAAAGAAGATAAAAGTTTTCACCTATAAGAAGGTGTTTATCTAATACAAACAAAAAGGGGGAGGAGGCTATTACGAAGAAAAACAAAACAAAAAAAACTCTTCAGCTCACATACTCTCTCCCAAAATATATACACAAAAAAACCTTATACCTAATATACTTAAAACCCTAACCGTCAACCACCAACCACCAATCACCGAACATCAACCTCTTATTTCCCTTACCGTTACTGTAAGAGAAGAAGTATACATGAAAGGCCATTCAAAACACTAATGGCCTTTATCGATCAAGCCTTTCTCTATAAGCAGCTAATATCCCTTCATCAACACTAGTGAAGAACTTCAATGACAACCTCCACTAAGAAGAGCCAAATACTGATAGACCAAAGACCCATCATTATCTCCTATAAACACAGTTGTACAAGGCTTTTCATCCTTCTTTTTCTCTACCATATTCAGCTTCTCACTACCTGAGACTCAATCTCCCTAGCTAAGCTTCATCTTTCTCCTCACATCTATCGTTAGTAATGACAGACCTACACCAATAACAAGACCACCTCTGTAGCAACAATCTTTTCCTCTCCAACCCAACTGAGGACCAACGACCAATCCTTACCCACAACGCCGACCTCTACCATACCTCTTTCCCACTGTTTATAGTTAAAGCAATCAGAAAAGGGAATAAAAATTGATAAAACTAACCTGTGAAACAGATTTATGAAAAAGAAAAAAATAAAACCAATTGTTTGTGTGTTTTTCTTTACTTTACAGGTGATGGTGTATGACATTGCCGATACAGATGTAAAGTGGAAGAGGTGATCTGTTCGATCCACCCATTTTTCGCTTCACTGATAATAGCTCGTGGGTTCATGCGCCATCAATAGCAATGGCGTATGAAGCATATGCGCACCACTGTTCTGCCGCTGTTCTTCTAGCCCTAGAGTTTCTCAATGTGCTTCCTAAGTTCCCAGCAGTCTCTCCAACCTATTTCCAGCCTTTGAAAGGACCATTTTGTAAATTTTAAATTTTTAGTGTGTTTGATTTTTTTTTTAATCTTGGATTTTTATTAGTTGTAAACATGTAATTGTGGGGTATGTGAGTAAAATATAGTTAAAAAAAATGTGTGTGTTTTTTCTTTTTATTACGTTTTATTTTGTGTTATATGAATGATAAAAAAAGAGAGGAAAGGGATAAAAAAATTAATTAACAAAATGTTTTAATTACATATGACCAACAATCCTAAAAAATAGTTTGAGCATTTATTTTAAAAATCTAAAATACTTTTGCATGGATTTTACTACGAGTTTGTAAAATTCCAAAGAATTTTGGCTTACATTTTAAAAATACCAAAACAAATTATTATTTTTAATATATGAGATTATGAATTTATATGTAAGACATATTCATGATATTAAATAAGAATACAATTTATTTTTATATTGGCAGTAGAACGAATAGGTTTTTAGCCTAATAAAATAATGACCTTCTTACTAAGGAGAACTTTTCTTCAACCTTAAACAAACCAATGGTTAAAAAATAAAACTTTTTCTTTGTTTATATCAGACAAATAAACAATGCAGTTTACCTCAGGTAAGGTGTATTAGTGGTGCTAATTCGTTTCCTTTATTCAAGCAGTCTCATTTCCCAGACTTTGAGACTAATTAGGATTCCTAGGGACCAAAATATTATATGGAAACTCACATTTCCTTTTTTTACTCATAAAAGACAAGAATTTCATGTCCTTTCCTTCCACATCATTCCCAATTATTTTATTCCAGGAGGATGATCATTGCAATGCCGCACACGTGCAACAACAGATACTAAGGCTTTTACCAATAATTTACTACTTCCTAAGCTAAGAAGAAGAGAAGTATATGAACATGTTGATTAACCACTATCCGAACATCAAATAACATGTTTCTTGAACATAGTGGATCTTGGGACATCATCAGTGGCGTTGTCTATGATAAACTTCCAAAAAGTCATTGATAACTCTATTGGTTTATTGATTTCCCCACTTGTTGTAACTCAATTTTGGCCCATTGGCTTTTTAATATAATTTTACAGGGTTTAAAATGTAAAATTAAAATATTAGAGATTTATTTCGATGAAAAGTGTGATTTGTCAACTTGTGTGAAAATTAGGGACTACAATGTACTTTTGTCATTCTATCATTATCTTCAAGATAATGATAGTTATCCGCTTTCAAATTTGATTTTTAATCAAATTCAAACTTCAAAAAAGAGAATGAGTTTGATTGAAACATTGTTTCTCACACGCGAAGGGACTCTAACACTATAAATACAGACCTCAGTGATGCAAATGAGGACGATTAGAAAGAAACCCTAAAAGAAGAGACCCCAAAAGGAGGCCATTACCAGAAACCCTAAAAGAGAGAAACATAAAAAAAAAGGGGCGGCAAACCCTATACTAGCCACCGCCCCCCTCAACCCCTTTTTTTAAGCCCAGTCTCCCTCGACTTCGCCTCCAACAGTCGCACGCCTAGGTAAGTTCCCTTCCTTCCTTTGTAAAATAATTAATTGGTTACTATTGCATGCATGCGTGAACCTTTCACGCATGGCTGGGCGAGATCCAGCCCCAAAAAGAAAAAAAAAAAGAGTTGGCCGGGTCTGGGCTTTAGGCCTAGCCCACTCAAATTGTGTTTGCTAAGGGTGTGCTTGGCAAAACACACCCTTATGCCTTGGCCATAATTTTTATGCCCATTCTAATTTGACATTTAACCAAACAAACCCTTTTTCGATAACAGAAAATTCCAAAAATATTTAAGGCCTTCGTTGATTTATTTGTGGGCCCCTCGCACTTTGTTTTATTTTTTTTCTTTGTGTTTGTATTTTTTGTAGATGTGCTCAATCTGTGAACTATTACTGTTAAATGCAAATATGTCGTGCAATATTTTTTTTACTTCCATCTAAAAAGAGCAAATAATAATAAAGGATAAACAAGAAAAAATGACATAGAAAATTTCTTCTTCAAATTCATTTTTTGCGAAAATATTCACTGACGCAAGAGTCAGGAGTATCGTATTTTTTGGATTTGTGTGATATTTACCAACGCCAGAGTTGGAAATAGTAGTAAGAATTCTTCACTGACGCTAGAGTCAGGAACATGAAAGGAAGAATAAAAATGAGAAAAATGAGAACAAATTCTTAGCAATTTTCGACAAAACCAGCAATGCAGCCTACTTTAGGAAGGATGTTTAAGGGGTGATAACATCTTCCTTTTTGCGTAACTAGTCTCGTACCATAGAATCTATGTTGACCAGTTAGGGTTCATATTAACCATAATACTAGGTGGCGACTCCTTAAACAAGACCTTTTCCCCTAAAAGAACAAGATGCCAGATATTTGTTTCTTTTCCAGTCGAGATTATTTTTTTAATCGCTCGCCACGATGTCCGGGTGTGACACTACTCATCATCATTATTGGCAGATAATCAGGACAATCCTGGAATAGAAGGAGTTACTGATCTCCCTGCCACAACAAATACTCTTGTACGGCCAATCCTTCAATAACTTATTAATTAAGTGTGACACCTTACCAAAGTAGTGTTGGCAAATCAGCAAGCAAGAGAAAATACACAATAGATCCCAGTGCCATCTCAACAAGTCGTTGCATCCTCCTTACAACCTCCATAATAATAGGTTGTACCCAGAAGAAGAGGGCCAGAAAGAGTTTATGGGGGGTTTTCAACCTCAGGGTTTATCCAACCATTCTAAAAAACATATGTGTCCTCATGATGGCTGAGCATGTAGTGGATACTCTAGACATCTATCTAACCAACATGAGAAGGAGGCCATCTATGAATCACGTCATTCCACACTAGAAACCTCAATCTTCTTAGAACCCTATAAGAATAGGAGTGTTAAACACTCATCTATGCAAAAAGATGGGTGTTAAACACCTCCCATTAGATTAAAGACTCTCATCTATTTAGATGGGTGTTAAACACTCACATACCTAGGGACTATATTGATATGAAGATGACTCTAGATAATTATAACTAGCTTACAAACCTCGGGGAGCATGTACAAAATATATAAAGTAGTCTATAATTGGTCATTCAGGACAACCATGCCATATGTAAAATCCTCCTAATAACCTTCAAGGGTTCAGTACGAGTATGGTATAATAATCTAGAGTCAGGTCTAGTCACGAGTTTCAATGACCTTTGTGCCAAGCTAGTGACACATTTCAGTATAAGTATCCCAACCAGAATAAGTTCCACTAAACTTTTTAGAATTACTCAAGCATATGATGAGTCTACACGAGCATATTTGAAACGGTTTAATGAGGAGATCATTAAGGTTAAAAAATTGATAGAATATGTAGCCTATGAAGGCTTTATCAATGGAGGGAAGGAAAAAACTCTATAGAAGGAGTTGTAAGCCCTACTAGACATAAGGTTGTTAAAAGTGAAGCAAGTCATGGAGAACCATATTCGAGTACAAGAGGTAAGTGTGTTGCATCATGGTCTTCCCTGCTTCTTTAGAGATAAATAGTCTAAGAGGTCATTAAAGCGAGATCACCCTCTTAGGAGGGACAATAACCCTAGGAAAGGTTAAAAGAGACCAATCAGGGAAAGCCTAAGCTACCTTGAAATGCACTCCTCCACTAAACACTGCCCTCGCTGAAGTCTTTGCGATAATCCAAGGCAAGGAGTTTGTCACTATCTTTCACTCATGAAGTCTTTTCTCAGCACCCGCTCGTCTAAAAGATACATTTTTTTTCCATAAAAACAAAGGACATGATACAAAAGACTATCATAAAAGTAGGCTCTACCCTGACACCAACGCAATAGCAAACACTGAGAAAGCTCTTGCACATCTAAAAGTCCAGTTTTGCAACAAACACCTCAGGCATACCAGGAATCAACCCTAAAGTTACCACTCACAAGTTGAAGGTGGATCCAACTACTCATCTAGTCCGCAAGAAAAAAGAGGACCTTTAAGGGTAAGAGATAGAAAGCCATAACACAATAGGTAGACAAAAAAGCCAAGTCAAAATAGGCAAAGCTGTTAAATGAAATCTTATGGGCCTAGAGAACAACTCAAAAGACATCCATGGGAAAAACCCTTTTTCTCCTCACGTGCCAGACCCAATATATTTGGATTCATCCTTGCGATATAACAAAGACAATGCGGGTTTAGTAACGTGCCGGACCCAATATACTTGGGTTCACTCATGAGGTGAACCTAAGGAAATATAGGTCTCGGAAAATGTCAAATCCAATATACTTGGTTCCACTCTAGAGGTTAACCCAAGGTGATGTGGGTGTGGCAAGATGTCATATCCAATATACTTTGTTCCACATTAGAGGTGAACCTAAGGCAACGTGAGCCTAACAAGTGTCAGACCAAATATAACATGGGCCTGGCAAGGTACCAGATTCAACATACTTAGGTGTTCTCTAGAGGTGAATCCAAGGCAATGTGGGTCTAACAAAGCACTAGATCAAGTGCAATTAGGTTCAATCATGAGCTGAGCCTAAGGACTATGGGTTTAAAGAGCTATCAGGCCTATCTCATCTAAGTTTAGCTACATGCCATGTCCAATTGGTCTTAGAAATCCAAGACTATGGAACTCTATTTTTATATTAATGATATGATCTACTCGTGTTAGAGATAATAATCTCCCTACATCTATATATGTATAAAAGGTCTCTCAAAAGGCCTACCATATTTTCCATCTCGTTAATAACGTGTAAGGGATATTTAACTTTCATTAATGATGTGTAAGAGATCTTTATCTCTCAATGTCACCAAGTGGAAATAACTCTTCAAGCCCTCCTGACTCTATCAAAATGATAAGGTTCAAGGAGTATAAATACCCTTTAAACCACCCAGGTAAAAGATTCCAAACTTTTCTTACTCTAAAAAGCTTGTATTGTAACGACTTGAATTTTTTAAAGCCAAAATCGATGGATTTTTTTTTATATTTCTCGCAATGACATTTTATGAATTAGTAATTATGTTCCTTCCTTATCATGGCTTCATAGGGATATGGTTCTCGTAAAACAACATTCTCATACAATAGATACTCAATACACATGTCCATAATATTATATTTTCATATTCATATATTTACATTACGTCATATTGGCATACCTGTGTGTTTGCATTCCTGTTCCAATCTCGTTATAAACACAAGTTTATAATCGACAATCTTACACAACTAGTACTTTCTTTCAAACAATCCTCATGTGATTTAACAATATAACATCCCCATAAAAGGAATTACCACATAAATGTATTCATAGCATCGTGACTACATGTTCGTACATCCCCATCCGTGCTCCATTACAATTTCTATTACAAGTCCTTGCAAAAGTGTTGAATGGCAAATATTCAACATAATAGCTAAGTCATACTATTACATAGCACTTTCAAAATATATGAACCTGTGGAACAGGATTTCATATGCACCTTGATTGTGTGATGTCCCTGTTACAAAACAACATGGGTATAAGAATTGTAAATAATCTAACATAATAATAAACATCTAGAAGTACATTGTCATTGCTTTTCGTTATTAACTTAGAATGTGAAGATTCCTTCTTATACTTCTTATATACATTATACATCTCTTACTATTTTGTTAACTGTACTTTTCTCACTCATACACCCCAACCTCTCCATGGGGTTGTAGGGCTGAAGTTTAACATCGATCGGGGTTAAATACTTCACCTTAACTCGATCATCCACCTTGGATACTTATAGCCGTATCTAATTGCAACATTTAAATTCGGTCATCCGTCTTAGATGCTATTAACAAAAACTAATCACGAAATCAACCTCGTCATTCTTATAGATACCATTAACCAAAGCTAATTTTTTTATAATCAATTCAACCATCCACCATGGATGCCATTAGCCAAAGCAAATCATCAAACACGACCCGATCATCCATCATGGATGCCATTAGCCAAAGCAAATCATCAAACACGACCCGATCATCCATCATGGATGCCATTAGCCGAAGCTAATCATCAATCACAACTCGGTCATCCGTTTCGGATGCCATTAGTCACAGTTGATTAAACATTTGTCCCAGTTATCCATCTCGAACACCATTACCTGAAACTGATCAACAATCACAACCTAGTCATCCATCTCAGATGCCATTAGCCAAAGCTAATCATCATTTATCCCGACCATCCACTTAGGATGTCGTTAGTTAAACTAATTAATCAATTGTCTCAGTCATCCATTCGGATGCTATTAGCCGAAGCTAATCAAACATTTGTCCCGGTCATCCATTTGGATTCCATTAGCCAAAGCTAATCATCATTTATCTCGGTCATCCACTTAGGATGCCATTAGCTGAAGCTAATCAATTAATTGTCTCGGTCATCCATTTTGGATGCCATTAGCCGAAGCTAATCAACATTTACCCGGTCATCCACTTAGGATGCCATTAGCCGCAGTTAATCAATTAATTGTCCTAGTCATCCATCTCGGATGCCATTAGCCGAAGCTAATCAACATTTATCATGGTCATCCACTTAGGATGCCATTAGCTGAAACTGATCAACAATCACAACCCAGTCATCCATCTTGGATGCCATTAGCCGAAGCTAATCATCATTTATCCCGGTCATCCACTTAGGATGGCATTAGCCAAAACTAATCAATCAATGATCTCGGTCATCCATTCAAGTGTCATTAGTCAAAGCTAATCAAACATTTATCCCGACCATCCATTCGGATGCCATTAGCCAAAGCTAATCATCATTTATCCTGGTCATCCACTTAGGATGCCATTAACTAAAGCTAATCAAACATTTATCCCGATCATCCATTCAAATGCCATTAGCCGAAGCTAATCATTAACCAATCCAACGTTTCAAAGGAAGTTTATGAGATCACTATAACATGGTAATATCCTTTGAATTGCTCATTCAAACATTCATAACAATTTGACATTCACTGTAACATAATAGTAGACCCTTCGTGATACTCATACAAACGACCCGTGATAGTTTAACATTCAGTAAACATGATAATAGATCCTTTATAATACATAAACAAACATTCCATAATAGTTTAACATTTAGAATAACACAACAGTACACCTTTTGTATTACTCATCCAACCATTCATGATAGTTAATGATCAAAAGAATACAACAATAGATCCCTCGTAATACTCATACAACCATTCATGATAATTAACATTCAGTATAATACAATAGTAGATCCTTCGTAATACTCATATAACCATTCGTCATAATTACATTCAATATAATACGACGGTAGATCCGTCGTAATACCCATACAACCATTCGTCACAATTACATTCAATAAAATATGACGGTAGATCCTTTGTAATACTCATACAACCATTCGTCACAATTACATTCAATAAAATACAACGGTAGATCCTTCGTAATACTCATACAACCATTCGTCAGCAGCCCAAATTCATAATAGCCCAATCACCATCTCATAGTCAGTTTAATATTCATCGCACCTCAAACGGGTCATTTCAGAACATTAACATTTTCATCATCGTCTCAAATTCATCAAGAACTCGATCAACATTTTATAGTCATTCCGACAATCATCAAGAATTCAATCAGACATTTCATTGTTGTTTCATCATTCATCAAGGATTCAATAATATATCATCATAAGTAAATCATTTCAAAACATAAACATTATACGAGAAGATGGTGGAAAACATCTACCTGTTGCACCTACGGTTTGTCCTTGTCTTGGCGATGGTCCGATCCTGGTCACATCACCTAAGACATCAATGCCACAATTCAGTACATTTGCATCCTTAAATCACATTCATCACCATACTTATTTCAAGACTCTATATGTTCATATTCAAGTGTTCCACATATTACACCATCATACAATGAAATTGTTACAAGCATTTGAGTCCTTTCTACCCAGGAGGCCTATTGTAGAAATCAGTAGCAAAAACTGACTCACTGCAAGTCACACAGTTCAACAGTGAAAATTGGTTTGTTGTAAGCTGCGCAATTCAGCAGCGAAAACTGGTTCGCTGAAAGCTACCATTTTGGCAGCAAAAACTGTTTCGCTGTTGGCGCCACAATTTCGGCAATGAATGCTACTTCGCTGTAATCAACATGTTTTCGACAGTGAATGCTAATTCCCTGCAGACAACTCAATTCCGGTAGCAAGTCACAAATTCGCTGCAGACAATACAACTTCGACAATGAATCACAATTTCACTGTAGAACACATAATTCGATAGCGAATGTTAATTCGCTGCAAACAACTCAATTTCAGCAGCGAATTTTAAACTCGGTGCAGACCATAGAACTTCAGCAGCAAACCCAAATTCGATGTAGGACACATAATTGAGCAACGAATGTTAATTCGCTGCAAACAACTCAACTTCGGCATCGAATTTGAAATTCACTGCAGGCAATTCAACTTCGGTAGTGAATCCCAAATTCGCTGTAGAACACACAATTCGACAGCGAATGTTAATTCGCTACAAACAATTCAATTTTTCGCTGCAAACCATACAACTTCGATAACGAATCCTAAATTCGTTGCAAAACACACAATTCGGCACCGAATGTTAATTCGTTGCAAACAACTCAACTTCGACAATAAATTTCAAATTCACTGCAGACAATTCAACTTCGACAGTGAATCTCAAATTCGCTGTAGAACATAAAATTTGGAAGTGAATGTTAATTCGCGGCAAACAACTCAATTTCATAAATGAATCCCAAATTCGTTCCAGAACACACAATTCGACAGCAAATGTTAATTCGATGTAAACAACTCACTTTTGGCAGAAATTCGCTGCAAACCATACAACTTCGGCAGCAAATCCCAAATTTGCTACAAAACACATAATTCGGCAGTGAATGTTAATTCATTGCAAGCAACTCAATTTCGGCAGCGAATCACAAATTCGCTACAGGACAATGCAATTTCAGCAGCGAATGCTGATTCGCTGCAAACAACACGATTCGACAACGAAACTGATTCGCTGCAGGCAACAACATTTAGCAACGAAACTAATTCATTGCTAACAACACAATTCAACAACGAAAATTCCTTTGCTGCAGATAACACAAATCGACAACGAAACTAATTCGCTGCAGACCACTTAATTCGGCAGCGAAACTAATTCGCTGCATACAACCTAACTTTGCACATAAAATCATCTTAACATATTATTATACAATTTCATCAAACACAAACAGAAATTTATGATATTAACACCAACATAGTTCTAGTTTTGGTTTTAGCAGGGTCTAAGGTCCTAATGACTGCATAATTTTGTACATAACCCTTTCTAACACAAGTTCTTCTATTATATATGCAAGAATCAAGATAATAACACCATCATACATTCTGTGTTTGTTCAATTATGTCCTTAAGGGTTCAACAAGATCATAATTTCTGCATTTCTTCATCTCATTCCCCTTAGATCTTCCATTTAATTATTTCTAAAACTATAAGTGCATGAACACTAAACCTTCTACTTTGGGGTTTTCATCCCCTCCTTGTTCTGAAATCGTGAGGCAGCAACCAGCCAAGGAAAACTACTTCTCTTACCTCACATTTTTTACAACTTTAGAGCAAGTTTTGGTGACATGGTCTTTCCTCAATCTCAGTTTTTCCATCTCTTCCATCTCTACTGTACAACGAGTCTGTCACACTCCCTCTCCTCTCATGGTTTCAGTCATCAACGTAACTCCCTAGCTTTCTTCTTCTTCAAACACTAAAGACAGGGGACATGCAGCTAGTGTAAGTGGGTCTTCTCCTTGGAGAGGGTGGCTGTTGTTGCAGTCACAACTGCTGGCCGGTTATGAGGAAGGGGCCTAGACTCCTTCTCCTTACATAGCTTCAACCACTTCTATCTTTCCATTGGTCACCCTTCTTCTCTAACATTCAAAGCTGGTGCTTGCAATTAGGTATGCAGTTGTTGCAGGCAGATTTTTGGAGAGAGGAAGAAGGCAAGAGCATGCAACCCATTTTGGAAAGAGTGCCCCTTTCTCTCTCCTTGCTGCATTTATACCCCTCTTAAATACAAAGGGGTGTTTGAACATTGGACCAAGGTTGTCCTTATCCCTTTTTTGGGTTATCTTTGGGTTGGTTTTTATTTTCATTCTCTCCTAGGATAGGCTGGTCCAAAAATAATTTTTTGCTAGGTTTGATAGTGTCGCTGCCAATTTAGAAATCAGCAGCCATAGACTGCGTTGCTGTCGATTCAAAAATTGGCAGCCAGAGCTGCGCCGCTGTCAATTCAAATATCGGCAGTCAAAAACTGTGTCGTTGCCAATTCTGAAATCGGCAACTTAAAACTTTGTTGGTGCCTATTCTAAAATCAATAGCTAAGTACTGTGCTGCTGCCGATTCAGAAATCAGCAGCAAAACTGCGTCGCTGCCGATTCAAAAATCGACAGCCAAAAGCTGTGCTGCTGCTGATTCTGAAATCAACAGCCAAATACTGTGTCGTTGCCGAGAAATTGACAGCAAGAACTGTGTTGCTGCTGATCCAGAAATCAGCAGAAAAATTACGTCACTGTTGATTCAGAAATCGGCAGTCCCAAACTATGCCGCTATCGATTCAGAAATCGGCAGCCAAAAGCTTTGTTGCTGCCGATCCAGAAATCGGCAGTGACGGTGGAGTTGTTTTAGCTTAGCTCTTTTTTTTTTGGTGTTTACATGTATATTTTAGAGCATTAATCACACCCAAAAAATAACAAACACTTTTATTCTTAGAATTTAAGGCTCTTTCTTTCATTTATTGTCTTTCCCCTTTAAAGTTACTAACTTTATCACTCCATCTTTAAGTTATATAGATAGGAACTGCTTTTTTAGGTATTAAGGCTTTTACCAGTATTTCAATACTTCCTAAGCTAAGGAGAAGACAACTAAGTAAATGAACATGTTGACCAACCACTATCCAAACACCAAATAACTCGTTCATTGAATATACTGGATTTTAGAATATCATTATTTACCAAATTTAATTCCATAAAGTGATTTGGTGCAAAGATTGGTTTGTTTCTATGTTTTAGCATAGTTGTCATACCTCATTCGGTGACCAATCCAGAAGAAAAAAAACTTTAGTCATTAAGCAAACTCGTTGGTTACCGAGTCAACTTAAGTCAACCAATTTATTAAAATGATGTCATCTCATTCTTTTAAAAAATCATTTAATGTTGACTCGACTTAGTTTTATCATGTCAATTGGATCGCTAAAAATCTAGGAGCTTAACCAAGTTTTAGTGAGTTGATGTTTTATTTGATTCAACTAAAAACCTAGCCCGGATCAGGTTCTGTATCTAACCTTTTCTAAATCAACCCGCTTAACCAGAAATGACATAACAATTATGCTATGAAGTTTCAAAATTATCTATTTATCTATAAGTCATTCTCCTTTTGATTAAATATGATTAATTTCCAATGTTCATAATTCAAATTAATTTCATCATTAGTTTATATGTATTCAAAATATTGCCTATGAGTATATTTCATTACAATTATAATTACAATTACAAAGAAAACTAAAAAAGCTAGGGTTTTTCAATAGTACGTGTTTATTGTTTATCAGCCTTTCAGCTTTCATTGTGGATTACATTAGTGCCAATTATTTTTATTTTGGTCATCAAATTTTTTTTATTACATCTTTTTGTGGGCTATCTTGGGTGTTTTGTCAATTAGTAGTCTCTTATCTTTATATTTTTTAATGATTTAAAGCTTTTTGATAAATTTTTAAACTTGATTCGAAGCCAATTTAATGAGATATAGTTTGACATTGTAGGAAAAAAAAACATAATTAAAAGGAGGATCAAACTGGAAAACAGAAGAAAATTGCATGGCCAATTTCACATTCATACAAAAAAGTACTTTTTTGTCCATCTTTTTTTTTTTACAGTCCCTTTTGTTTTTAGCATTGTTATTTTTGTCCTGCCCTTTATTTTGTTCTTTTTTGGTCATTAGGTTAGAGAGATGAGGGCGAAATTCACTGAAAAAACATGAAAGGGAGAGAAAGTTATTGAATGACTATATTCTAGCAATAAAAAAAAGTTGATCCTACTGTGAACGAGTTTCATTTTATGAGAGGAATTTTTTTGAGGTATTTTTTTAACATTTATCTTGCCAAAAAAATAGATCAAGGTTAAGAAAGAACTTTTTTTGGTTTAATTTTGCAATTTTTAATCTATTTAAAGGTAGTTTGAGTTGAAAAATTGATTTATTGAAATTTTTAGGGTGTTTCTTATCTTTTTTTTAGGTTGAAAATGAATTTTGAGGTTAAAATATCTCTATATAATTTTCTAGACATCTCTATAGTGGTCACAATATTGGCAAGAAAACTACGTATCATTTGTCACAAGTGATGACATGTCGTCTACATTTTATTTTCAAAAATAAAAAAGCAAATGACATGTTATCCATCCTTTTAAACAAATAAATCATAATTAGTTTAAGGTGATTGGAGGCTTTAGGCAAAATGTGCTGTTGAAAAGAAATTATGTTGTTGTGCTTAAGAAGGTTAAGAAAGATGATATTATCAATTATTTTAAGGTTAATTATGTATAAGTTTGATATGCTGAATTTTTTTATATATTTTACTCATTAATTTAAATATTAAATGAGAATAAAATTTATGTTTTCATAATCTTTTAATTTTAAATTCTTTATATAATATTTTTCAAATTTATTGTTTTTATTTTTTTCATGTAGTTGAGAGAATTTTTTAACATTTTTTAATCATATGGAATACTATATTTTATCTTGGTGTCCTTCGTTTATTGGCTTAGTCTATAGATGATATGACAAATTAAGTTTATTTACCGATTTTCAGAATAAAATCAATTAGTCATACACCTAATGGGTGTGTGGTCTGTTATGATTTTTATAGTTTAATATTAAGGATATTTTCAAGTTAGTTTTTTTATAACAAGATTAAGCCTCTATTTAATAAGATCTTAAAGCATACCATTTATATTTATATTGATATATTCATAAGAAAATAATTTTCTTCTGATCTCTTATAGAATTCAAACCTTGGATAATAATGTTGAAAGCATTTTGATTACAAAATTATTTTTCACAATATCAAAGTAATATAATTGTTTTTTTTTACAAAAGGTGCTAAAATCATATAATTTAAATGCATATAAGATGTGCTGCTAAATTAAAATAGAGAAATGAGTTTTGTGTTACCCTGGACCTGACAA
>Ga0325411_1003933_pt1 | contig 16699 bp, 11 predicted proteins | sample PopdelMetagenome_13_FD_206181 | JGI IMG/M metagenome (GOLD analysis project Ga0325411, IMG submission 206181) | Populus deltoides microbial communities from Bellville, Georgia, United States - Xylem-PdIQD-R4 | ecosystem: Host-associated > Plants > Phyllosphere > Stem > Wood/Secondary xylem...
AAGTCTCTTTGAAAAGGGGAGGCTTTTATTATCCCTTTTGTCATTTTCAGGCGCTTGCCTTAGAATTCACTTCAATGTTATGTTCTCTCTTTCTTTGCACCTATTGTGCTTCCAAGTAAAGCCTAGCGTACCTTTTCTTTCTCCTTTGCTTGTTATTATCACATTACTTTTAGCTGCATGCACCACTACTCTCGGCATTGCAATATTTATATGTGCTCGATCAGAAGCCTCCCAATTGGGTCCAATCCTGACTAGCAAAAAGATAAAATGAAAGATTAGACGATAACCACTCCATATCTTGTCTGCAATAAATAAATAGCAAGCTTGGCACAAATCTCCCGATTCATTTGCGAACATTGCTTCACAGAGCATTGAAGAAGGGTTCTTCTAAGCATGTGATTGCCACCGTACAGCTGTGTATCTTTTCAGTCATCTGTGATCACCAGTTACGTTTTTAAGTAGATTTCACATTTAAGGTTCTGATTTTATTCAAAACAGATAAATTAAACAATGTTTATACACAGTGATTCAATACTAGCTGAGCTACAAAAGTAGACCTTCTCATTTAATATACGTTGAGAAATGAAGGTGACTCGAACGTTCACAGTTGATGACTGAAAGGATCATACTTTTCGAACCTCTTCTGCTAGCTTATGACAAATGAAGAGACGGAAAAGGGAAAAAAAAAAAAGTTGCGGAAATATGCTAATGATGTGAAGCTTGAACCTCTTAAAACAGGGAAGGCTTGAAATCATGGGTTTACGGGGTTCAAAACTGAGGCCCAAATTCTGTTAGATTAATATTTGCCTTTCTCTAGGATAAATTAGACTTAAACCCATTTACTCACATGCTGATTCTTCTAAGGAACATATTGTTTGTTTTTGAGGCATTTGAGAAATTTTGATTTTTTTTATTTTAAAATATATTTCTTAATATTTTTAGATTATTTTGATGTATTGTATCAAAAGTAAATTTTAAAAAATAAAAAAAATTATTTTAATATATTTTCAAATAAAAAAAATTGTAAAAATTATCTGTTTGATTATCACATTATAACTATAGGCTCAGTTTACTTCAAATTTTCTCCTACATGTTGCTATTGGATCCAGGGGAATTTGAACCTCCAGGCTCACAGCAGGATGCTGTATAACATTTTCTTTTTTATCAGAAATATCCAGGCGTGTAGATCGATTTTTTTCGGTTCACCGGGAAGTCGGACACAATAGGTGTTGAGCTATACAATAAACATAGCCATTCCCCATTACATTATTATAGATGAAGAAAACGAACTTAAACCTTATTTTACTAGAAGAAGCTACGCTTACACAAGCTTAAAGCCTGCTTAAGTCGGTGTGTAAATGAACATATCCGGCTCTTGTGGGGGGATAGTTTTGAATAACTCAACTAAATGTTTGATGCATTGGCGGCAATGTTCTAAATGTATTTATCATAGGACGATGATCAGTTTTGGTCTATGACCATGTCGTATTATTGTCAATGCCCTGCCTGATGATCGGCAACGGCGCCAATCAATGAATGGCATTATCTTTAATTATGAATGAGATCAGGACATGGTTCAAAGTTCGTCAAACAAAAATGCTCTTAGTGCTTTAGCAAGTTTTGACAGCTCCATGACCTCCTTTTTGACTGTTCTTTAATACTCAAATAAAAATGGAACAAGATATGGTTAATTTAAAAGTCTCTAAACTCCCCCAGTTTGATTATGGTTGAGTTAGTGCTCCTTGCCACGCATGAATCCTTTCTAAGATGGCCATTTCAAAGCAATAAAGCTCAACTTCTTAGACAATTGTATAACATGCATGATGAATCTAGGCTTCATAAAAGGAGTTGCTTCTAAGTCAAATTTTCTTGAGCTATTTGACAACAGAGTGAAAGCAAGTGCTTGCTTCTTTATTGCATGCCTGTTTCTCTTTCTTTTCGTGACATAATGTCACTTGGGTCCAAATCACCCACTGTCCCACCCTTTCTTTGGCTGCAATACTTTGGAAAAGCCTTGACATGCATAGAAGATCATGATTTCTCCCAACACGAGACAAGGCAATTGATGCACACTTGTCATTTCTTTTTCATGCATGTACTTTTGGATTATCACACTCAATGGCCGTTACGACTTCCTTTATGCCTGTTTGAAATCCAAAAACAAAGCAACGAATCAAGATTATAAAAAGACAAGCAAGCTCCAATACCAAGCTTCCTGTGTAGCAAGCTCAAAACCATGGCACCTATCACCACCCTCTTCTTCTTCCTCTGTTCTTGGTTTCATGATCTCTCCACCCCTCGAGTATTACCACTCCACATTTTGCATTTGCAGGACCCCCATGTGTTCCCAGCACTGGGATATGGTCCCATGGTCCAGGATTTTTCAACCCCCTTGTTGATCTGATCGGTCTATGGAGCTTCCATGTCTTCCCGCCAAAATTTGTGTCAGATAAACATATACAGAGGCTGCCGCTGAAGCAAAGCTAACCTGCAGGTCTTGTTTTTGGGTCGAGTCTTGTTGTAAATTTGGGGCAAATATTACTTTTTTCTTGATCTCAGTCTTCACAATTTCTCTGCATGTTCGTCTTCTCTTCATTTATAACTCGTATTTCATTGTTGTGATATTTGCAAGCACATCATAGTCTATTGTAATGTAATGTATGGTGACTAGTTGTTTTAATTAAGTCAGCTGGATGTAAAATCTGATTGGATTAGTCAGGTTTTCCTATTCAATTGCTTATCTGATAAATCTAAAACCTAGTAAGGATTTATCGATCAGATGGGGGATTTACAACTATGTATTTTGAAGCCCTAACACCAAAAATCATGATCCCATTTTATCCTATCACTGTCATGTATCAAATTTCTAACCAAATGACTACCCTATGTCATACTAGATGTAGCAATTTATGACACAAGAAATGGAGACTCTCTGTCTTGCATAAATTCATTTTGGTGGAGATCAAGGATGACACTTGCATCAGATTATCTAAGCCTCATTGTTTGATTGGTTATCATGTTTAAGCAAATGCATATTAAATCCCTTCATAATCCAATGGTTTTGTCTGTTATTTTAGTAAATCATGTGGTTCCAATTAGCAAGAAACTAACACTGATACAAGTACACTTCCATTAATGCACTAAGATATCACACATATATATCAGGCTTTCATGAGGATTATGAAATGACATCCGAACAGGAGCATTCAACAAATCTTTTGAGGCTTTCAAATGGCAATGAGAGGCGGTTGAGCAGGGAAGGAATAGAAATCATCAAGGATGAATTATCTGTTGGCGAAACAAAGGGTGCTTTCAGCACCGATGATTCTCTGAGCCATTTGATCATCAAGAAAAGTTTAGCAACCTTCCAGCCATGGTATAAAACTTCCTTTGCAGCATAAACGTAGCCATCTGGTAACTATGAAGCTCAAACATTCGAAAGGAAAAGGAAAGCAGAGTAAGAAGTTAGAAGATGTTAAAATGTGAGATAAAAAAGTGATACGTAAGGAATATTCATGTGCAAAATCAGTTAATGCGATGGTTGATATTAGTATCAATGGATACATATGCCTATCCACATTGGAATGCATATTAGCTAAGGCAGCAGGCATCACATCGAACTGCAGTTTTTGTTTTTGGGATAATGATAACGCATAAAAAACTTGATGATTAAACATGCACAACTGACCTCCCATCTCTCAATGTGTGCCTCTGTTTGAGTGTCTGTCCAGAGAAGACACGCCACCAAATCTTCATACCACAGTTGACAAGCTGCTGTTAAGGGGAAAAAAAGCATTAATATACAAGCATACCACTTATTTAGACATGGCATAGCCACATGGTTTAACCATGTAAAACCATTAACTCAGTTGTTTATATGATATTATGACAAGAAAATGATCATGTTGGGACCGAAAATATTCAAAACATTGCACCAGTTAGCATGAGAAGAAGGATAGGAATCAGGTTGAGTTTTCTACCTGCTGTTAACAACCCAAGTTTCTCTAATCTGGCTCCACTCAAACTACTTAACCTTGTTCCTAGCTTTCTGGCCAAATTTCTTAGTTCTTCTATTTAATAGGGAAAAAGAAGAAGAAGAAGATTCTGGAGTGGAGAATATGCAATACACCTGCAAGCCAGTCATTATTTGTTTAATATCAGATACATTTGACTTTTCTCATAACAGCAAGTAAAAAATAAAGTGAAAAGACACTTACACAAGTTCACTAGTCAAACTGTAGCGAAATGCCTCGGCTCATCAAGTCCTATTGCATCAATTTTGAAGGTGCCCATTAATTTCACGCATCAGTAAGTGAGAGCTATCAACAGCATGTTTGCTTTCATAAACTATATATCTATACAATTCATGCCTAGGCGCAGGCTTCAATGATCCTAATTCCTTCAGGGGATCTGTTATCACATTTTTACTGCACAACTCCTTCGCTGGTAGGACATGGTTAAACCAGAAATCAGAAAGTGCTATTTTCAAAGCATCCCAGTATGCCTCATCTCGGTATAACCTGAATAGACTGCTTCCATTAGGAGTCCAAACATAGAAATCCATCCAATCCTTGTCCAGTATTTCCATTAAACCTTGAGCTTGTGGAATACAATAAAGGGGGATCCGCTTCCAAGGTGAAGCCCTTTCCATATCTCCATTAAAAAATGGACACTTTATTTCTAACACTCCTCTGGAATTCAACCCATAATACTTGTCAATTATCCCATCAGGTGAAGCTGCAAGCCAATCATCTTTTAAGTTGTTCTTACCATAGACCTGAAATCTGGGAAACAAAATTGTATTTCCTGTAATCAACTTATATCTTTCAAGTGCTTCCTCTTCTTTGGCATTGCTCCAACAGGTAGCCATGTTACCAGAAAATGGTTCTTTTGCACCAAGTTTCTCTAACCAGAGCTGGACTCGCCTACCACGCCAAAAACCAATAGCCCCACTGAAAGTGCTTGCCGTCAGTTTATGCTTTCTTTGATCTTGCCATTTTTTGAACCTGTGCTGAAGACTAGTGGATTGAAGGATCGATGTATACGGACTACTTGAATCTCTTGTACATGAATGATTGTAGATTTGAGAATTTACAGGTTGCTCTTCACCTAATGGATCCAATAAAACCTGGCTTGAGTAGTTTCTTCTGTTGCTAATATCAACTTTAAAAGGACCTATATCACAATTATATTTGCTGTTGTAATATGAAAGTCGGAAATTGATGAGGAAACAAGATACAAATTCTTCACTGCCAAACAAAAACAAATGACAGTAAGACCAAAGAAGGGGGTGAGATTACAAGGCAATCAAAATTACACGATAAAACATCTCTAATTAGACCTCCATGTAAACATAAGAAATTAGTTTTATCAAATCATGCTACTCAACAAAATACTATGCAATTATCAAACTTCAGGATCAGACCCTGTCCAAATTATCTAAAACTGCTTCCACATAAATGGCACAGGTGCAAGATTTCCTCCAAGATATAAAGGCATAGAAGCTTTCATTGGAAAAAAGTGAATCACTTTGGTATTTGTCTCAAAAATATATGAATCGAGGTAACTGGTGAACTAACCCAAAACTCTTCTTGCCCTTTCATGTTCACAAATTTGTTCAAATTAAACTGAAACAGTTTGGCAACTTTAGATTTCTGTATAATCATTAAGAAATAGGAAAAATAAACTCACGCACTACACCATTAAAAGCCGCAACTCACCCAAAAAATATGTCAGTTACACAATTAAATCACCAACTTGTAGCCAAACCCAAATATGTGAAATCATCAAAACGCACGATATGTATGGAAATAAGCTGTGACTGACCGGGCAAGTTTGCGAAGAGGACTCGGCAGCATAGAGACACCAAATGGGCTTTGTTGAGGAGCATAAGCAGTTTCTGGGTATCTGTAACAGAAGATGTAGTCTGGTTTGTTTAATCTCTTAGAATGGAGAGAGAGAGAAGGGGCAAAGAGGGTTTTAGAGTTGAGGTTTAGGAGGCAGACAGGCTTTTCTGTGTTTGTGTATGGGTTTAACTAACCTCAAATCTGAACTCGATTTTCTCCATCCTCTAACTCAGAGTGGCCCACTTTGTTACCAAATTACAGGTTTCCACGCCCAGTGGATAAAAAACAAAAGAAAAACGCAAACGATCCAAGGTAAAAGACCCGAAAGTAAAGGGTAAACAGTAAAAAGGAATCAACCCTTAAGATAACTAATCAGCTAAAGAAAAAAAAAAAAAACCTTTCTTTATAGAACCCAATCAAAAAAGAAAGAAACAAGCCTGAGCAGTTTCTTCTACTTTGTCGGGGCCTTTCAAAGAATATCAAAGAAAGATGCATCTATGGCCAACGATGAGAATAAGGGACTCCTTCAAGATTGCTTACTTGAAAAAACTTGAATGGAATCTTCATAGAATGAAAATTGAAAAGAAGCAGAAGTCTCAAGAAACTAGCGACAGCAACCAGCAAAGACTCTTGGATGATGGTGATGATAACAGTACTAACCAACAACTACCAGTAATAACTTCTAAAGTTGTTTTGCTTTGCAGAGAGATTCTCGTGCTCGTAACTTGTTGCTACTGTTGTTTCTGTTGTGGAGGTAAAGACTTGATCTTTTGCCCTTTTTAGTATTTTTTTTTTTTGTGTTTGTTTTTTGGGGCTTGTGTTTGGATTGGTGTTTGTGATCTGTGATTTTGATTTGTGGGGTTTTGGTTATGTGGTTTTGATATGATAATCAATTTGTTGCTTCTGTGAATTCTGTTGGAACTTAAGTCTTAGGATATGAGTGCTTCTTTGATATACTCTATTTGATATTGAAGACGATGATACGAATAATTTTATTACTCTGCGGTGTAGAGCCACTTATTGAGTTCTTTGAAGTGAGTTAGTGTGTATAGATTTAATGCTAGACTCTTTCATGGTTGTTTAACTGTTTTCCTAGCTGTAAGAATAAGATTATGAACGCACAAAGCCAGAGATGGTTCGAGGGTTTGTATTGTATGAGCATTTGAATTGATTGTGATGGCCTGTTAGTATATGGGGTTTTCTTTTGAATCTTGAAATGATTGGCATAACCCACTTCGACCTGGCTGCTTGACTGGATGAGATTTAGAATAGTTCAGGGCTTTGACAATATGGTCGAGTTATGAGATGTTGAGTGACAGATTTTTCATTAGGAAATCTTTTCAGGAAGCTTAGAGAAATAAAAAATGAAGATTTTCCAAGAATTATTGAGAACTGTGTTGTTATTATTGGCTGCTGTATGAAGCCAGGAAGATCAATCATCTGTGACCACTCTATTTTTGGGTGAAGATTCCTCAAGAATTAACTGAGAACTGTGGCATTATTATCGGGTATGTATGAAGATGGAGAAGATCAATCACTTGTGGCTTCTCTTTTTTTGGAGTAGTGTACTTTGTGAGCTGATCTACAAAGCAGCAGGTGTCATTTGGCTCGTACTACCCTGGGAGATGAGTTCAATGCCCAGAGGAGTGGAGGTTTTTGTACGGGAATGAATGAGCTAGGGGGGTGTTTCTAATTAGCCAAACGTTTGTTTCTAATAAACCACCATGGATTTTTGAAGGACACGAGTATTCTTTACCCTTTATGATAGATGATTGGATAAGGACTTGAATCAACAGCATAAGGGGAAAACTCTTGCAAGTGGAAATGATGCTGTAGAGTTCATTGGCTCATCACTTTTTGTAGTTGGCACCCTCTTGGCCTTTAAATAGATTTCTGCCAGATGTGTTTCAGTTTGACAATCCCTAGTACCTTACTGAGATCATTCATTTTGCTAGTTTTAAGGTGGTTTTTGTGGTCTAAGTTGTGGATAAACAATGAAATATAGTGGAGTGACTGTGAAGAACTACATGGAAAGCATGTGTTTTGAGAGTTATGATCCAGTAGATATTTCATATGGGCGATAAAGAAATGAATAACTATTGCTCACCCCTCCCAACTTTTCTGGACTGTTTATTTCTTAAACCTTTTCTTCCTGTTAAATTTTTTAGCAACCTCCCTAGGTCATTGCTTGTATTTGGGACAATTCTCGTTACTTCCCTTGAAATGATTGGGTGCTACTTCATCCGGTAAACTGAAAACTGAGGGTTCTAAGTTCATTATTTTGACATGAATCCTTTCCCTTTCAGCTTGTGTCGACCAAGACGAGGAATGATGCTGTTTCGGAAGGGATTAAGCCACTGAATCTGCTCTCTAGAGATAATATTTCAGAAGGTGGAACAGGGATTGTACAGTTTTCTTACTAGTGTATATTGCTAGGGTGTTACTGACTCCTATTCTCAATAGGAAAATGATGTGATTTGTGATCAAATCTTATGGCATGCCCTTGAGAGAGTGGAGCATGCTTAATGTTTCAATCCATCTTGAGATAATGCTGTTTGCAAGGGAGGAGTATCCCTGTTAGCAACGGGGAAACATTTATTAGCATTATCCTCTTATGCAAGGAACAAAGGGAGTTCTGTCCCCGAACATCTGTGCAATCAACAAGGCGTCGCCTCCTCTCCTTTCATTGAATAAAGCAATTCTTAAGATAGTTTTCTTTGGATGAGCAGACAGAGACATGCTTCGATGAGCATGAAGTCGATAGTAGCAGAACGAAAGAACTCTTATTTGATAAAGAGATGGAAACCTGGAATGATTAGGTGGTTTGCAGTTTTTTTTTCAAGGCAGTAGCTTAAGTTCTTCTAAAATTAATAAAATAAATTTTAACTCGATTTTATATATAAAAAAATGAATTTAAATGAAAAAATTGTCATCCATCACTCAACAACACATAATAAATTGCTATATATATATATATATATATATATATAACAAAGGAGATAAACATTTTGTAGTCAACTTGTCTTGATTTTTTTTCCATTTTTGATTTTTTAGAATAATCATCTTGTCTTGGGAGTTGGTAGACGGCACGATGAGCATTTTAACCCGAACACAAGCGGGATTTCTCTGGGAGAAATTTGGGGTACACTGGTCATTTACTGAAAAAATAAAATAAAATAAAATAAACTTATGGTGGATGATGCCACGTCTTTCGGGGGCTCCACGGTAGGGTATACTTGGGCTTATGACACCCCCCAAAGCCTTAAAGTCTTGTGTTTTGGTTCTTGAATTTCAAGATTTATCAAAATAGTTATGCATTTTATCTCAAAAATAATTTGATTCCGGTCTCTATTCAATTTCCTATTTTCAAGTTTGTCGTTGGAGTTTTTATTATGACTCCCCGTTTCAATTTTGCAAAGAACTTGCTAAGGGATTTTAACAGAAATGCCTCGAAGACCAAGAAATCGAAATTATTTTCATAAACAATTGTTGATGGTAAAATTGGATATTTTTAAGGCTAATAAAATAAATACCCTCCCAAGCTCTCAACAAAATCCAAATTCACACATTCCACCATCCCTTCTTCTTTCTCTCTTCACATCCCCCCCGCTTCCGCCACCCTCACTTCTAACAAACCCAACAGAAAAATGGTGGTGCAGCACCCAGTGGCGGAAGCGAACGAGCAAAGCCCGTTTGGAACCCTTTCCCCCACTGAATTCTACGCCAAACACCAAGTCACCCACTCTTCTGAATACATAACCAACTCCCGGGGCTTCAAGCTCTTCACTCAATGGTGGACCCCACTTCCTCCGAGCAAAACAATTGGCTGCGTAGCCGTTGTCCATGGCTTCACCGGTGAATCCAGCTGGTTCATCCAGCTAACCTCTATTCTCTTTGCTAAAAACGGGTTCTCTGTCTGTGCTATTGATCACCAAGGCCATGGCTTCTCTGATGGGCTCGACAACTTGATGTATCATATCCCCGATATCAACCCTGTTGTGGAAGACTGCATGCAGTATTTTAAGACGTTCCGTGAGAATCACGCGCCCGATCTGCCGGCTTTTTTGTACTCGGAATCGCTGGGCGGTGCAATAGCCTTGTACATTACGCTACGCCAGAAAGGCGCGTGGGATGGGTTGATTTTGAACGGGGCCATGTGTGGGATTAGTGCCAAGTTCAAGCCCCCGTGGCCTTTGGAGCATTTACTGTTTGTAGTTGCAGCGGTGGTGCCCACTTGGAGAGTGGTCCCGACGCGTGGATCGTTGCCTGAGGTGTCGTTTAAGGAAGAGTGGAAGGCGAAGTTGGCGTTTGCGAGCCCGAAGAGGGTGGCAATGAGGCCACGCGCGGCTACAGCATTTGAGCTTATCAGAGTATGCAAGGAACTTCAAGGGAGGTTTGGGGAGGTGGATTTGCCTTTGTTGGTTGTGCATGGTGGTGATGACATGGTGTGTGACCCTGCCTGCGCCAAGGAGTTGTTTGAACGCGCTGCGAGCACGGATAGGACATTGAAGATTTACCCTGGCATGTGGCATCAGTTGGTCGGCGAGTCCGAGGAGAATGTCAATTTGGTGTTTGGGGATATAGTTGAGTGGCTAGAAAACCGTGCCAAACGAGGGGGCGTGGCCAACGACGGTGACGCGTGACGTCGCTCTTTGTTAATAGTATAATTTAATATAATGAAGTTGCTCTTCGGTAACATGAAGCAGGCTATGATCAACCTGCTATGTTGCCGAAGTTGGGTGATGAAATTAATAAATAAAAGGAATGACTACATTATGATGGGAAATTATTGCTTTGAAACTTCGATTTTTTTTTATTTTGTTCTGTTTCTGTGGTTTCCAGTTATTCATAGATTCGTAACCTAATGTGGGTTGTGTTTAATATCAATCAGTTGATTCGGTTAAATCTTGTTAATTAAGTGATAGCTTCACATTCCGGTTGAAATGAGTGCATTTTTAGAAAATATTAAATTAATTATTTTTAGTATTTTTAATAGTTTTGATGTGGTAAAGTCTAAAAAATAAAATTATTTTAATGTTTAATGTAGTTTTAGGTGAAAAATACTATTAAAAAATATTTAAAAACAAATTTATAATATGATCAAGGTACTCTTAAACATGTATTAAGTGGTTTAATTTGTAATTGTTTTGATTTTTTTAAAAACATATTTTAAAACAATGTTTTTTTTATTATCATCATCGACCCAAATCTTGGATCAGGTTAAATTTTATAAATGTAGTTTTTAATTTATTTTTTTTTATGAATCAAAATAAATACATATTGTCTTAGATTTTGATGGGGTTGTAAGCGGAAGCTGATTTAGGTTTTTGATGTTTCCTCTTTGCATTCATGCAAGGCACTATGATTTGGAAGAAATACACCAACATCAGCCCTTTTTAGTTTGTTGTAGTTGGTTGGCTAACTTAGGCTAATCATTTTGCAAATAATACAAAAGAAATAATAGGACTAGGCAAACCAATTTATCATTCCTTACCAAGCTGCTTTGAGTGACAAGTGGAGAGGAGGAGGAGGAGGAGGAGGAGGAATAGAACGATGTGGACCATGTAAGATCACGGAAATTCAGTTGGATCATCCACTTTTTAGGGCAAAAAAGTGGGAGAGACAGAGGGAGGATATTCCTTTCTCTCATTTTAGAGCTTGGCATCTCTCTTTGCTCATTGCTTGCAACTCGAAAAATGGATGAGGTATTCAGTAGGATGGGTGGTAAGGTTAAATCCTCCATAACAGATTCCACTATCATGTCTATGCTGCACTCTAGAATGGACAAGGCACATGAAAGAGTCCACTCCAAGGAAGGAGTTATTGCACGTTTACATGAGATATCAAAGTTTTACGAGTTGGCAGTGATGCAGTTGGAAGGGTGTCTGAAGTTTGTTCTTGAAGAAGCTGACAGCAGTCTTGAAAGCAGTGATGAAGAGGCTTTAGGGGACTTGGCAGAAATTAGAGACCGTCTTGAAGGTCGGCTCAGAGAAACTGAGCTTGCCATCGCAGAAAAGGATAGAGAGTTAACGGAGAGGTTAGAAAATGAAATGAAGCTCAGGCATGAATTGGAACTCAAAGAAAGAGAATTGGAATCTTTACGTGCCACTCTGGAGCTTGAGAGAACAAAGACCGATGGCATTGAGGAGCACTTTCTTGGCAATCTGGTAAGTGGTGATGGGAATAGAGATGAAGGATTTTCTGAGCTGAAGGATTCAGTAAATCAACAGGTGTGGAATATCAAACAACAACTTGACCCTGAAGATGAAAATATTGATAAGAGGAGATATCATGGTTTTGAAAGCTTGAGGGTTGAGCAGATGAGCTCAGACATGGACATCTTAAAAGAAACCATGAGTCTTGCTTTTGAAAAGATGCAGAATGCCATTTTCTTGTCGGAGTTGGAGCCGACTGAGCAACAGTTAGGGTGGACAATTGAGAAAGCTGTAATAGTTATCTTGATCAAAGGTTTCATGGGGGATATCCAGGAGAATTTCACAGCAGAAGTAAGGAGGTGGCAGAAGCAAGTTTCCATAGGCTTGAGCAAGCATTTGGCGGATTTGATGAAAGAGATAACATGCTTGCAAGACGAACTGGAGCCTCTTAGCATCTCCCACAGCAGTCGCGAGAGCAGGATTTCTATGAAAATGAAAGGGAAGTCTTCATCAGAAGGGGAAATTTCTTATACCCCTGACGATTTCACTGTAAGAGTTGGAAAAATAGACCAGATGAAGCAGCTGAACGTAGAGGATTCTGAAGAAGACAGCGCGCACTATGTTGCTAAGATGATAAAGAGTCATGAAACGATCATCAGGAGAAAAAGTGAAGAGCTTAAATCACAGAAACTAGAATTTCTCAAGGAAAACGGGTGTGCATGCTATAGGAGATCAGAAAAGGGTCCTGTTAGTCCAAGACAAAGATTCCGAGATGTTACTGCAAAACTGGGAAATTTACTCGACTGGAGGGAAAACCTTGATGAATCTTTTGCTTACCATGGAGGTGAAGATCACGAGGAAACTTCCTCAACGAAGATGCTGTATCATTTTGATATGAAAGATGACGCTTTGGAGAAGTTGAATAGCAGCTCAATTTCTCATGATGCAAATGAGAAACTGCATAATGTAATAAGAAAGCTGAAAATGGAGAAAGAAGATACAAATTTGCAAAATGTGATAGTAGAAGACACTTACATTACTCTTTTGGAAGGCTTAATGCATGAATGCTGCGCTGAGTTACGTAGTTATGACATTGCGATCCTGGTAAGAGAAGGTATATATGAACATATTTTGAAGGGAATTGTCAATGAGTGTGATGAGAAAATGCAAGGTGATAAGATTGAAGATCAGATTACAGAGGAGATGTTTTATCTTGTCTCCAGAGAGGCACTGAAGGATTGTTGCTGTACTCTCGACTCTGTGTTAACTGAGTGCCGGGATGCTAGAGCTGAAAGGAATTGTTTTCAAGAACATATTTTAGAGGGAACAACAAGGGAGGAAATATTGTCAACCTTCTTCACAGAAACTTTCAAGGAATGGAATGAGGCTGTTGAACGGTGTGACGGTGAAAGCATAGTTAAGGAAGATATTGATCGGATTGCCTTTGAAGAGACCATCAGAGACATGGCAAGCACTCGCATAGTAAGCAAATTCAAAGAGTTGAATTATCCTGGGAATAGTGTGGATTGTGTTGCTCAGGGTAATAGTTTTTTCGAGGACGTAGAATATTCAGTGAAGGAGGATGTCTTTATGGTTTTCCTTAAAGAAATGTCTGAGGAATGGAAGGCAGAGATAGATTCCTATGATTATGAAATCCTCATCAGAGAAGAAATTTTCATATTAATTGTTGTGGAGGCAATGGCAGAAACTCATACCATTTCTGGGGAAACTACAGCCCAGGATCGCTTCAGAATATTGGAAGATTTCACCTCTGCTGACAAGTTACATATAAGTCAAGATATTGGTAAAGAGGAGCATTTGGTTCAAAAACAAGATTCACAGCCAGAGCATATTAAATTCGAAAATTTGAAACGCCAAGCAAGTCCTGCAATGAAGGAATACAAAACACCCCTTCACGTTGTGGCACTGAAACATGAAGAACTGAACAAATCTCAGGACACGAGGGAATTGTTGACTGAGATAGATAGCACTTCAATTTCAGTTTGTAGCGAAGTTAAGAAAGCTTTGGAGCAGGTAGCTATGAGTAAAGGACTACTGAGAGAGTTAAGATCAAGTTTAGGTGTTGCTGTTGAAGATACAGAAAGATTTGATGAGGAGGTCAAAGTAAACCTATCTAACTCTGATTTTACACCTATCCTGGAATTTTCTCAAGTATTAATGGACTTTAAGCGAATAGTGGAAAAGAAATTAGTGCTGAACATTTTAAGGTACCTCAATTTTCCATTAGCTCTCCCCCGCTCTCTAACGCGTTATTTTCACAAACTCTTATCCTTCTTCGCCTATGATATTGCTTGAAATATACCGAGGGAGAATTTATCTAAATTGCGATTATCATCTTATATGCTGATAGAGATGCACCTAGATTCCTTGCCATTGCTTCATGCTTGTTTCATTAGCTTTCTTGTGTTTGTTTTCCAAAATAAAATGGCATAAATGTTTAGTATGTATGATCTAGTGATTAAGTTATATTCGTTGCTAAGAAGGTTGTTTGCTGTTTCTTACAGGGTGGAGGAAGCAACTCATTATCTGAATCCACTCGTTGAACTTGTTTCCTTGCAAAGGAGAGAGGATTTGCTTTATAAAAAGGCTTTTCTAAGGAGATGCGAGAATCTCAGAAGGGCTGAAACTGAGGTTCTGAGCTCATTATTTGTTCTCTTTTTTTCCCAGATGGACTTCATTCTGTGGAAGTTCGCATAAAATTAAAGTTCTTCCTGGAAATGTTACATTGGTTTCATTAAGAGGTGTATGTCTTTCTCCATATGATTGAATAGGTGGATCTGCTGGGTGATCAAGTGGATGTACTTTTAAGCCTGCTTGACAAGATATACAGGACACTGTATCACTATGCGCCAGCGTTGCAACAGTATTCTGAGGTAAGGCATGGTCTATTTTCTTAATCTTCTATATGATGCAGGTCTGTCATGCCTATCTTGTATTGCAAATGTTCTTTTTCATACAAAAACATTACACCCTTACATCCGAAAGTTTCCCCTGCTCACTGTCACTCTAATTATGCTCTCTAATTTCCTTGACACATCATTGTTTTGATTGGTACGAGTGTTTCTTCTATATTTTGTGCAGGTCTCGGATATTTTGAAAATGATCGAGGTAGAATTAATCGGGGCCGCTCGTGCTTCTGGCAAGTGACATCAGGATCTCCATGTCCGTGAAGAAATCCTTGGCATCCCTCTAAATCGGTTTATCTAGGAGGTGAATTAAACATCAGAAAATGCTCAAACAAAAGATAATGTTGATATGAAACTAGAGGCAAGAGCGTTTCAGAATTCATTATGAGGAGGCATGCTGACAAATTACATGGTATCAAAATCACATCCCAAGACCGTATTGGAGATGTATTTATTGAACTGTGAAATCAATTTGCATTCAAGATAATAAGAACGCAGGAACCTGTTCAAGTTTCTGATATTTATAGTAGTCCCTTGCTCCTTCACGTGATTCTCCTACTCAAGGTGAAGGTACTTATTTTGGAAAATGTCGTCACTGATTATAAAGTTGATTGCCTTTAATTATCTGCAGCAAAGTAATTGCATTGTCAGACAAAATGGCTTAAAAAAGTTGTGCATCCTGTTTATCGGAGTACGAGATAGACAACGGGCTAAGACCAACTTCTTGCTTTGAATTTCCAGTTCCTTGAGACAACAGAATCAACAGTTTTCCTCTGGCCAATACAAGGATCCTTCCTAGTCTGTGTGATGTTTTGTGTGTCAGAGTGTTTCTAAAAAAATGTTTACAACAACTACTCTTCTATTTCTCTCCACTGTCTTTCGGTTTAAACTTCATAATGAAGATATTGCAAAAGCTCTATCCCTTCTTGAGGATAAACCAATTCTTCATGAGGCAATACTAACCACCAATCAAGATTTGAGAGTCTGAAAACTTTTAACAACAAAAGTATGCGAAAGCCACCACTTACTGACGACAAAGATGTGGTAATCCTGGGTGACAAGAGTTTTAGTGATTTCGTTAACAAGAATTGGCATGTGATGGTGGATTTCTATACGCCATGGTGCTACTAGAGCAAGCTTCTGGCCCCCGAGTATACAGCTGCAGCAACCATGATCAAGGGTGAGGCAATACTTGCCAAGGTGGATGCTACTGTGGAAACAATGTTGGCCCAGAAGTATAATATTCTAGCATTTCCCAGTTCGTACTTTTTTGTCAATGGAGTTCGTATGGACAATCATTATCTTGAAAGGACCAGGTTCTTTTAAGAATGTGTCATTGGATTCCTTGTTTTGACCTTTGATGTTGTTCAACTGCCCAAAGTCCATGTCCTCTTCCTTCGACTTCTTCAATTTTAAAAAGATTGCCATGGAGAACTTTGCTACGATGGAGCAACGCCATTGCGATTGAGGTGAAGACTTGGATGGCATTCGAAGTTTCAATGAATAACATGAGAAAGAAGTTCTTGGTATAGTTATAAAACCCGGATGAACTCCGAGTAAACCTCAATTATGATTTTTAAGGAATGTATCAGTTGGAATTTAGCTGTTTCTGCTCGAACCATAGACTTCTCTTGTTTGAAAAGACCAAAAAGTCTTAAAAACTAGGATGATGCTGAATCATCTCCCCCTCACTTTGACTGTAGAGGATAAAATATCTTGATAACAGTGCATGCACATATTTAATTTTTGAGAGTTTTAAATGTTATTTTTT
>Ga0325411_1003934_pt1 | contig 16695 bp, 13 predicted proteins | sample PopdelMetagenome_13_FD_206181 | JGI IMG/M metagenome (GOLD analysis project Ga0325411, IMG submission 206181) | Populus deltoides microbial communities from Bellville, Georgia, United States - Xylem-PdIQD-R4 | ecosystem: Host-associated > Plants > Phyllosphere > Stem > Wood/Secondary xylem...
AAATCATATCCCGGCAATCCCATCACGGATGCCATTAGCCGAAGCTAATCGTGTAAATCATATCCCGGCAATCCCATCACGGATGCCATTAGCCGAAGCTAATCTTGTAAATACACTAGGATTTATTCACATTGAACATGATATTTATTATAATTGCATTCACCAGAAGGATTCTAAATTGTATAAATGCAAATAGGAGGGAAAATCACACACTTGCTTCGCCTGTCTCGCGACCTCCCCTAACAGAAGATCCGATCCTGGTTGCTCCTCCTGAATCACAAGGAAGTTTTTTTTTTGTTATGATTCTTTCAAGCCGATATTATAGAGAATTCATATTCATCCATTACTCATATGTTACTTTCTATGTATGTTCATTTCCTCATAATAACATAAATACATATATCATGTATATTTTCAGAGTTAATATCTCAATACACAGTGTTCGTATGACTCAATTATTTTATATTCTTATTTATAGTATTAACATGAAAGTCTACTGTTACTGTCCAATTTCCAACTGTTACTGTTTGACTTTGAACTATTACTGTTTGACTTTTCCAACCGTTACTGTTTGACTTTTCCAACTGTTACTGTCTGAACACTCATCAGATTTTTAACTATATCTAAAGTTCTAAAACTCCATTTTAACTGAGATTGATCTCGTTGGAAAGCTAAGACACGAGGCTACTAGTTCTCTGAGGGAGGAGAACCCAGTTTTGCCTCCAAGATAGTCAAAATTGTTCATTTACTAATCAGTCCTACTGCCCTACATAATTAGTCACGGCTCAGTCTCAGTCGGTAACCCATAACTGGAGTTCTACATTTCCAAATTGAGCAAGACCAGTTTCCTTGGTTAACTAACATTCAAATCTACAATTTCTATGAGGAACCCGATCCTAATCCCCTCATCCTCCTACCCGACATCTCATCGAAAGTTAGGAGACAAGTCTGTCCAGACTCGTCTCCCCCTTCCCTTCACACAATACTTTCATAAACTACATACCACACACATGAATTAACTTAATCTCAACAATAAGTATTTTTTCCCCAATTTATGTCTAAGAACCCTAACCTATGATTTAATATCAAGGCAAAAAATTACCCTCAAATAAAGAGGATATATTGGAATCTTTTAACATTGATTGTGTCGGGACTATTACACTTTATTTCAATGAAGTCATGTTTCCAAATATCCTGAAAGGAAACCACATATTAATGCATGGTTTTCAAGATTTAATATTAGTATTAACTTAAAAGTTTTACTATTTATTATGTTAATTTGTTTACTTTATTGAAATTATTGAAAATTTTCCTTTTATAAATTTTTACTGCAATGCTAGATCTGAGTGGGATAGAGCAAATGATAATGTTGCTATCAGGATTTGGAAGAATCTCGCTGCAACTAGGTAACATCGAAATCAAGATATTTTTTTTTCAAATATTAAAATTTCATTTGTCATTTACTCATAGATAATATGTTTGTATCATATAGGTTGCATGATTTTTGGTATAAGGCGCAAAGAAATCTAAAACATATGCCAAAGAAAGCACTCTACCAAGCTGGAATGATGTGGCAGTTTAGAAGGATTTCAGGTCGCCATACATCCCGGAGACTATTTGGGTGGAGTACATTCAGCACGTAATGTCCGAGTGTTTCATAGGACGGTTAAAGTCTGGTGCGAGGAACCAAAGCCGACAAATTCATGGTTTGGTTACCACACATACCAATGATTCCATTCCATTCGTTTTGCATGCAAACCGAATGGTAAGATTTATTTTATTTATATTGTTTTAATTTGTTGTTATTTATAAATATATTTAATTGATAATATTTTTATCTTACAAGCTACGACTCTTGGATGTGAACCAAGTCTAATAGAGCTTTTTTATGGAAACGCATGTGCGAAGTGATGATTGCCAAAAAAAGATGCGACAATTTGTCGACAACCGAACTCAACACTTTGTGGTACGTTGGTTTTCAACCATTTTTTTATTAAGTTATTATTTTCTTGAATTTTATGATTTTATTTTTTATTTCTAGGAGACATATAACAATTGCTTGAAGGAGAGATATAGGAAGGATCCTTCAACCCACCTAGATTTCAATCCGGATTTATGGTTGGAGGTAGGATCATCTGGCGGACTCGATAGAAATTGGGTGTACGGACTCTCTAATACTATGACCGAGAACTTGCGGATGGCCCATAGTGTTTCAATCGTTAAGTGCTCGCAATTAGTCCCGAGCACTGAGTCTCCGAAATTCATGGTCTTGTTGGATCAAGGACTGCAAGAACAAATGACCCATCTCAATTAAAAAAAATATGAATGACTCTTTGTGGATTATAAAGAACTCCGCTGAATGGTCATAGATATTAAATCACAGATTGGTGGTAAATGTGCACCATCTTATTGGCCCCACGGTCTAGGGGATGACCAACCTCCTTCTCCAGCGTCGCCTTTGTTCTAATTTCATTGTGTTTTAATGTATAAATTTGAAATAAATATTTGGTTTTTATATTAAGATATTTGATTTTTAAATACTTAAATTTTATACAAATTTATTTTTTAATTATTTTCTATTTTTGTTCAATACATTTTTTTAAAAATATATATTTAAATTATTACTGACATGGTTACCAACGAACTTATTCCGTCGGTATATTCTAGAGAGTTGAAAAAGAATTACTACAAATACCACTACAACTGTTAAATTACCGATGAAATAATTTCGTCGGTATATTTCAGAGAGATGAAAAAAATTACTACGAATATCACTATAACTGTTAAATCATTAATGGAATATGCCCGTCAGATCATTCTAGAGAGTTGGACAAGAATTACTACAAATGTTACTGCAACTCAGCGACAGAATGACGGACAGAGGGAAGCAGGTAATTGTTTTTTGACGTGCATGGTCCGTTTGCAAAATTATTAGTAATTGTTTTTATTAAAAACGAACTTACTGACAAACCAAAAACTACTAAATTTGATAGTGAACCGTGATTTCGTGATTTCAATTGAAAGGAGTCATTCATTTTATGATTTTTTTAATATATTTTTTCATATTTAGTCAGTGTTATAAATTTAATTTTAATTATAAATCTAATATAAAGATTTTTTTTCATGATAATATTTAATTTGAATAAAATAAAATAAAATAAATATTCTACAATTGGATTTTTAGAAATACAAAATATTAATATGAATATTATAAATTATAGTTTTAATTTTTATATGAAAATAGTTAAAATTTTAATGTATTTTCTTATTTTTTTTCATTGGAAAAATCATTTTTATTTTGAACAACTGAACCCCGTTTTCAATTGAAAAAGAAAATTAGGAAAGAAAAAAAAATTAAAATAGAAAAGGAAAATAATTTTCGATCTGTTAATTAACACACACCCTTGGTGTTTCGGTTATAGGGTTTGTATTTTTCTTTGATACCTTTTTATATATTTATTAAGAGCATAGGCTAGTATGAGAATATAACTCTTACCCTGTTGATTACACATAGAAGGAAAGAACTGTACGGGAAGTAAATACACAGGCAAGACAAAACATTCCTGCTCTTCTGCCATTCCCTAGCAAGACAGACATTCTTTGATTCCTTGAAGCATTCAGCTGATCACAATTCCTTATGAAGTTGCAAATTTAAAATGGAGTTTTCATCCTGCAGGGAAACTATGCTTTAAAATCAACCAAACATCTAATTGGACAACGTTACAAAGCATGTCATTAATGCTTATAAACACGCTAGTAGCTGCCACTCATCCTGGGCAATATATGCAGTCCAGCTACTTGCTGTCCCAGCGGTGGCTCCACCACCCAAAACCGTGCAGGCCTCGCCATCACATCCACCACAACAATCGTCTCCCCATTCGCGCAAACCACACAAACTCTCCCTCTTCCTGCGGCGATCTGCTCAGCGAGTTTAAGCTCTGGCAATTCAATGACCTTCTTCCAACAATCATTTTTACAATCATACTCACTCAAAGCTCCTGTTACTTCATTCACCACATAGATAGCATCTTCATTCATTGTAGCTGCTGGTCCATTCCATCCAGCTAGCATCCCTCTAGGCATATCATTCCATTGGTTTTCTTCTACATCATAAACCAAACCTTCTTTCGGTGCATTGCCTTTAACGTTGACCATGTAAAGCTTGCCTTTGTATCCTATTGCCCCAATAGGTTCCCTGCTAAACCTACCATCTTTCAGTGGTGCCATGTTTTCCCATCTCCAATGGTTACCTTGTTGCCTGAAGTCCCATTGTTCCATTGATCTAGCTACTTCTCCACTGTACCGTGGACCAACCCCACTCGCCACATAAACCCTTCCATGCACAGAACCAGTGGCACACCAACGCCGAGGGCTAGTGAACGGAGGACCAAAGAACCACTTGTTAGACTCTGGATGGAAGACTAATGGCCTAGACAGTGCTGGGACAAACTGGTGAGTGGTGCCAGATATAAGAACAAGATGGTTAGAGACTGTTAGGGATTGTACTGAGAGCTTTCTTGATAAAAACGATGGGTGGCGGTGGAGGAGGTGGAGTGGGGGATCTTTTGGAATACTAGGGACTGATCGCCATAATGATGATATAGGGTCAAATGACATGAGCTCAATTGAACTGATTCTATCCACTTGATTGTCTTTTGTGGTAGGATACGATGATGATGCAGAGAGAAGGGCGTAAAGGGAGAAGAATGGGGCGAATAATGAAGAATAGAGAAGCCGCCGCCATGCATGGGATACAGAGAAAAGAATGGAAGGTGGGAGAGAAGTGAGGCAGTTTTGAGAAAGGTGGTCGGGTAGGCCTGGCAACAACGTTTCATTGAGAGTATCAGGGAGCTCATTCTTCCTGGTTTTCTTATTATTCGGGAAGGATTTCATGGAAGAAAAATTGTTTTAAAGTTAAGAAACGAAGAAGAGGGGGCAGTGGGGGATATGATTTTATATAAATATATCTTGTAACAGAGGAGTTGATGAAGTACTTTCTTTTTCACTAAGAATTTCTCTAGCTGAACCATTTATATGAACATTTATTGTTTGGCTTTCTTTTGGCGCAAAAGTGAGATTAGGTTAGTCATAGATAAAATAATATTTTAATTTGTTTAAAAAACTTGAGTAAAAAAAATGAAACTTCTCCGTTCAAATACAATATTTTTTTATTTAAAAAACTAAAAAAATTAGTTTTTTTTTTTAGTTTTCAAACTTTATACCAAGTTTCAAAAATATTTTTTAAAGGTTATTCATAGTTTTTCAATACAAATTTTTCATAAATATTTTTTCAAATGATGAAAAAACATGAATGAAACCTTTTTTTTCTTTTATATAAAAGTACTTTCTAGCAATTCAAAAGATTAAAATTAATTTTTTTATATTTAATTAGTGTCATAAATTTAATTTTTGATAAATCTAATATGAAGATGTTTAATTTGAGTTAAAAATATATTTTTTTAATTAAATCTTTTTAATCTTGATGAAATAAAATTAATACTCTACAACACAAATATAAATATTAAGATGATTGTTATAAATTATGATTTTGTTGTTTTTTATGAAAATAGTTATAATATTGATGTATTTATTATTTTTATTTTCAAAAATAAACAAGTTCTTTAATTTTGGATATTTTTCGTGATTGAGAAATATTTTCTCTCAAAGGAAAAAACAATACAATATAAAATTTATTTATTTTGGCTAACTTTATAGAGATAAATGCATGGGTTCTGTATATGATCCATAGCCTTTACTAGAGCCGGTTGGAGCAACAAGCATTCACTTCTTGGTTTCTCTCTTCCTCGTTATAATATGGCCCTTCCATGTCCTTTTCTTGAGTCTAGTCCGAGCATCCTCTGACCCGAGGCTGAATAACATAAGTAGTGATAATGCATGTGGTGGCGAACTCCAAAGCCAAAATTTATAATTATGAAAGAAAAAGTACGCCTTTGGACATGGAATCACACGAAAGATTTTGAGTGCTTCACCTTGTGATACGGCAGCAAGTTAAAACAGCTGATGGGTGCAGGTTGAGTGGGAGTAGGAGTTGCAAATTGCAAGCTAATGCTTAACCATATTCTCATTGTCATTTTCTTCTCCAGGAACCACTCCACTACTGGCACTAGGTAACAAAAAGTACAGAAGAAAATGTAAAGTTAATTTGGCACGCTTGTAGCTCCATACAGTGTTTGTTCATTTAATAATCAATACATGTGTCACAGGTCTAGGTGTAAGGGCGTGCTGGTAAAACACTGTTGGGATCTTGACAGCATGGACAGTAACAATACCCGTGGGCAGAGGTAAATTAGATAGCAGTGCATAACAGGTGTGTATGAGCAATGAATTTATATTCGACACGACTTTAGACTTGGATGGTGAGTTGTTCAAGATGTAAGTAAACACAACTAGGCTGGTAGAGAGGGTTCAACTGATTGGCTTGATGGTTTAATGGGTGAAGTTACAATAATGGGCAGTTGGCCACAATTTTACTGTTTTTGGACAACACTGTCCATATTTGTTTAGATTTGTATTAGGGTAGTTTCTATGTAACTTATGTATTCTTTGTAATATAAATAGAAGCAAGAGTTATGTAGCATTGTGCATTGCACACATAAAAAATTTTGTGTACCCTTTGTTATTGGTATTAATAAAGGTTAGGAGTTTTCATTGTAAATGTGCTTGTGATTCTGATTCATATACTTATGTTGTTATGGTTCTTGTAAGAGTTTAGGGAAAGCCTTTTGGGTATGTGAAACATCTTATTTTATATGACAAACATGAGTTGAATTGTGAGATAGGTTGAGTCTAGAGAGGGACTAAACTGCCGTATAGGGATCCAGATTTTGATGGAAATTTAACGTTGTGGCAAGTGGTATTAGGGTTACATGCTAGAAAGGATATTTGGTTGTTCTGTGAAAGCTATTGCTGGTAAGTTTCTGAAACTTGTGATTGACTTCACATGCCATTAGGTATGGAATCAATTCGTGAAACATTGACACGTCTAGAAGGCTTGATTGGGCCAATCCCAGAACACGTAGATTGCTCCATTAATAAGAGACTAGAATTGGATATGGATATTGTAGAAAAGGCTACTAAATAGTATGTGGAACTCACGCCAGAAACAAGCTAAAAGTTGCAGGTTGTTGAGGATGAAATTTATGTTTTGAAGAGAGCAGTAACAAACATCCCTAGGGGTGGTGGCACATCCAAACCAAAACTGTTAGAGCCAAATCCATTCGGTGGTGGGAAAAGTTCCTAAGAGTTGGAAATTATATGTGAGATATGGAGTAATACTTTAATGTAACTAAGATTGATGTGGGTGAACAAGTGAACATCACCGTGATGTACTTGTTGGGTGATGCAAAACTGTGGTAGAGGACCAAAATTAGAGAGGATTTGAATACGGGATGATTAAAGATTGATACTTGGGTGCATCTGAAGCAAGGATTAAAGGAATAGTTTCTATTGAATAATATGTCCCCAAATTGTAAGGAAAGATTTGAAACGGTTGAAATTATTCAACTTTCTATCTGGTTTGCAACTTTAGGCACAAGCAAAATTGAGTCAACAAAAAGTGATCGATTTGTCTTTCGCAATTGATGTCGCAAATGGCTTATGATTTTAAAATAGTTATGAAGGATAGGTCTGTTGTAGTCCCCTCAAAATCAAAGATAAAAGATAAGAGAGAAGAAAAGAAGAAGAAGAAATTGGTAGGTGTGGATTTAAGTCTGCTAATGACAAGGGTAATGACAAAAGAACCCAAGCTAAATGTTGGCTAAGCTAAGATTATATTTAGGGGACCACACTATACTAGAAAATATATGAAAGCTATTTTGGTCAATGATAGTGAACATGAGGAAACAATCATGCATATGAACCCAATGCATGTGTTGAACTATTTGGTTATGGAATTAGAGGATTCAATGGATAAATTCAGCATTGTTAACATTGATTTAGTGTATCTAAATGCTTTGCGGCAAGGAAAATTAAGTGCTTTGTACACTCTAATGTATGTCAAAATTAGAGTGAATGACAGGGAAATTACTTCCATGTTAGATTTTGGTGCTACGAACACCCTTATTGTTGACAGATTGGTGACGCAATTGGAACTACAATTGAGTAACAATTATACGGCAATGAAGGCACTGAATGCAAAGGCACAAAGGGTAATAGGAACTGCTTATAGTGCTGAAAAAGTGGTAGGGGAGTATGATTTATTAGTTTATGGCACTTGATGATTTTAACGTCATTTTAGCTTAGACTTTTTGAAAAAGGCTAAGATTGTGTTGATGTTGTGCTTCGATGGAATTTTGATTACCAATAAAACATGCCTTGATTTTACGTCTTGCTATAAGACTTTGATGGTTGGAAGTAGCAAGGGTAACAGTAGCATAATTTCATCCATCGTGATAAAAAAAGCCTTGAAAAGGGCAGCAAAATGTTTTCGGTAGTAGCGATGGGTAAGGGTTTTGGATATATTAAGCAAATGTTGAATGTCTTTTCTAAATTTTTAGAAGAGTACAAAGATGTCATGTCTCTTGAGTTGCTGAAAAAGCTTCCACCGAGAAAAGCCGTTGATCACATAATTGAATTAGTGCCCAGTGCGACACCACCATTACAGCTCTTGTATCATATGTCTCCAAAACTATGTTGCTCCTATTCCGTTTCAAAAAAAGGCAGATGATAATCTTCGAATATGAGTGGATTATTATGCATTAAACAAGATAACGATAAAGAATAAATATTTGGTGCTGCTGGTGCAGAACTTGATGGATAGGTTAAGTGGGGTTTCTATCTTCATGAAACTAGATTTTAGATCTGGTTATTGGCAGGGTAGAATTGCTATAGGGCACAAGCATAAGATGAATTTTATAACAAGGTACGATTCATATATGTTTTTAGTTATGCTATTTGGCTTAACCAATGCTCTAACTACATTTTGTAACTTGATGAACGATATGATATATGAGTTCTTAGATGACTTTATGGTCATGTATTTAGATGAAATTGTGGTTTATAGTACAAGCATAGAGGATCATGTGGTGCATTTGTCTAGGGTTTTGAATAGGTCGAGGGAATATAAGTTGTTCATCAAAAAGGATAAATGTGATTTTGCATGTTCTGAAATTATATTCGTAGGGCACTTGGTAAGTATGGGCCAAGTGAGGATAGATCTGAAGGAAGTATAAGTTATACTGGAATGGGCAGCTATTATGAAGGTGTTTGATTTACGATCCTTTTCAGGTTTAGAAAACTATTATTATCTATTTATTAAGGGTTATAGCAAAGTGGTCGCCCCTCTGTTTAATCTGTTGAAGAAAAATTAGAGGCAAAAGTGATATAATAAATGTCAACGAGCACTCAACAAGCTGAAAATGGATGTTACGTCAATGCCAATGTTGAAACTATCTGATTTTGAGAGGCTATTCAAAGTGCATATAGATGTTTTGGATAGGGCTATTGAGGATGTATTGTTATAAGAGGGACATTCAGTTGCATTTGAAAGTCAGAAACTAAATTAGGCAAAACAGAGGTATTCGACACATGAGAAGGAAATGACTGTGGTGGTTCACTTTCTTGGTGTGTGGTGGATGTATTTGTTAGGGCTGAAGTTTACTGTGAAAACAAATAATGTGGACGACATTTTCTTTATAACACAAAAGAAGTTGTCGCTGCAGCAATATCGATGGCAAAAGTTCTTGGCCGAGTAAGATCTTGTATAAAAACACAAACTGGGGCAACACAATCAAGTTATGGATGCACTTAGCAGACATGAAGTTCTTGCTACCTTTTTTCCTTTGTGCAAATGGAGATGGACATGATGGAACGACTTCATCAAGCTCCTGAAAAAGATATAGCTTATAAAAAGTTGAATGATCTTGTATAAGAAGGGATAGTACAAAGATATTGGCTGGAAAACAATCTCTTCAATGCCAAAGAGGGTCTAATCTACATGCCAAAAGGGAAGCGATGAAAATTCTTCATGTTAGAGACACATGATCCGTAGTGGGTTGGACATCTAAGAAGGGAAGGGATGCTAGTTTTGTTTTCCCAAACATATTATTGGTCGATGATTAATAAAGACATAGACTTATATGTCAAAACTTGTTTAGTATAACAGCAAGACAAAACCTTATAGCAGTGCGAGATAAGTTTGATTCAGCCATTATCAATGCCAAACAAGCCTTGGGGATAGATTCACCAAATATGTAAAAAAATCACTAGCAGATTGATTCAACAAGGGTTGATATCAAAATATGATGGGCCTTTTAAAGTTAAGAAGAAGGTGGGAGTTGTTGCATACAATCTGATTTTACCAAAATAGTTGAAACTTCACCCTACATTTTATGTGAGTTACTTAAAACCCACTACAAAGACAAAAAGGACCTAGATAGAAACAAGTCACAATATGCTCCCCCAACAATTCAGAAACAATTTGACAATGGCATTGTCAAGATCATCCTCGATTTGGTCATCATAGGAAGACTTAATGAATTGAGTTTTTAGTGAAATAGGAGAAAAACTCAAAGGTTTTATGGGAGAAAAACATAAATTTTTGGCAATTTAAAGATAAGGTGCAAAAATAGATAGTGAATATAACTTTATCATAATTTGTGCGTGTTGTTATTCAAAAAATTCTGAAAAGTTGAGAAGAATGTTTGCCTTTTGTTAAGTTTGCTTATAATAGAACTGTGCATTCGACCTCTAACTTTTCTCTTTTTAAAATTCTTTGCTCCATCCAATTCTTTATTCTGCCCTGCTCCCCGTTATTTACTATATGTAATTAGTTACTACTTTGTAATTTAAGTGCAAGTGAACTCATTTGCAAAATTTGCTTTAATAATTAGAGATCCGTGTGGTTTATAATTTATTAGAAAAGAATACATTCATTGGATGTCCATCATTAACCTCTAGGAATGCAAGGGACGGGTGTAAGATAGCAGGGACAAAAAAAATTGGAAGAAATCATACATGGTCAATTTTTATGGTAATAGAATAATTCCTCAAAGTAAAATATTGATGCGGCTGCAATATGAATCAATTCGAGTTACTAATGAGTCACTTGGGCTAAAAATTTTTTTTTCACATAGTCTTTTCCATTGCTTTTCATTTTTTTATTGTAATTTTAATACAAGATGTTTATATTGTTGTATCTCCTTTAGGGATTTATACAGGCAAAATGATACACAATTCTATTGTCAGTTTTTTAGCTTCACTTTTTCTTTAATTTCACTATTCTTTGTGCTAGATCTTGGCTTGTGGTTGATGATTCATGAAAATCGATTGCTTTAGTGAGAAGATGCACAAATTTTGCTTCATTTTGAGCTTTATATATATATATGCTTGCATTTCAGTCATCACGAAACAATAAACTGATTCTAAATTTGTTACTTTTTCACTCTTGTTGTGAAACTCAAGTCAATAAATAATTTTATTGCATTACCATTTGATACGGAACAATGAACAAAAAGAATTAAAGTAAGAAAGAAAAAAGCTTTAAAGAAAGAAGCTAAGAATTGAAAGGGAAAAAAAAAAAGCTAGGAAGAAAAAAGAATTTAGAAAGGGAAAAGTCTGTTATTTTTATTTAATCATCAAAAACTGTCTCACATAATGAAAGAGAAAAATATAAATAGCATAACCTTAAAACATTCAAATATTGAGCTTAACTCATCTATTAAAACTATCTAATATAAAGAACTCAAATAAATAAAATAAAATAATGAAATAGGCCCAAATCAATCTCTCAACCAAAAAGTGACAGGCTAGGCTATCCTATACGTCTTCATTTATATACCCGTGTAATTTGTGGTATGGGTCTGATGTCTTAATCAACTCTCCCAAAGTTGGAGAAAGTCGACCCCGCCGAGTAAAGCTTTGGGCGACTCTAATAGTACTCTCAAAGATCTGGATTAGTTTACTATAAAGTTTCTCTAGCAATCCAAATGCAATATGAATCATGTCGACTCACCCAACGAACTAGGAACCTCTCTATTCTTAGTAAAAGCAACTTGTTAATTTAGAATAGCATCAATATTGTCTTTTATGTTGAGGTCAAGGTAAAAGAGGTAGAAGTTTCAATAAGATCATCAGAAGAGGAAGGAGAGTTAGGTGGCATCTCAAAATGATCATTTGGAATAGGATGTGGTTTCTCATATACAATTAGATCTTCAATGTTAAATGTAGAGCTAATGTCAAAATCAAGTGGTAAATCAAAAACATAAGCATTTGGATCAACCTGTTGTAGCACTTTGAATGGCCCCGCATTACATGGATATAATTTTTGATTAGTTCGCAAAAGAAACCACTCAGATGTAATCCTTATCATAACAGTCTCCCACATTAAATTCATTATGTCATCTATGTAAATAAGCGTGAAGTTTATATTCTGCATTACTACCTTGAAGCTTCTTAGTGATCTCAATATGCAAATCCAGAATTCTACATGCAAAAGATTTGACTGACTTGGACACTCTAGCATGAAGAGTATAGAAATAAGGTCTAAAGGTTTTCTAGGCTTGTAACCATGTACAACTTCAAAAGGACTTATGTTATTGACCTATTAACAAATCTATTATTGGCAAATTGAGCCATAAGAAGAACTAAATCTCAATTCCTATGATGATCACTCACTAGACACCTCAAAGGGTTTCCTAAACTCTTATTAACCACCTCAATTTGACCATCAGTTTGGGGGTGCTAGATACTATAAAACTTCAACTTAGTTTCCACCATATGCCAAAGGGTTTTCCAAAAATAACTCATAAATCTAACATTCTTATTTGAGACTATGGTTTAGGGAAGACCATATAACTTGATAATATCATTAAAATAAAGTTTCATAACTCTAAAAGCATCTATGGTTTTAGTACAAGGGATAAAATGGGTCATCTTAGAGAAGCGGTCGACAGCCACAAAAATAGAATCATACTTATTTGCAGTACGTGGAAGCCCAAGCACAAAATTCATATTTACATCTTGTCAAGGGCAAGTGGGAACAGACAACAGGGTGTATAAACCAATATTTTATTTTCTATGTTTAGCTAGTTGATATGTTTAACATTGACAACTTAGCTATATCTCCTTTTAAACTAGACCAAAAAAAATTGACGTTCTACCTCTTCAATTGTTCATTTCTTCCAAAGTGTTCTGAAAGATCTCCAACATGAATCTTTCATATAAAAAATTCACGCATTAATTTCTTCAAGATACAAAGATTTTTATCTTGAAACAAATACCCTTCTTGGAAGTGATAACCATATATAACACGATTATTCTCATATCTCAAAGTCATGTATATTTCTTCAAATTCTAGGTAAGATTCATACTCCTCTTTAAGTCTCTCAAATCTAGTAAATTCAACACTCATTATAGATAATAGTGTTACTCGGTGAGTCAAGATATCTAACACCTTATTCTTCATTCCAGATTTATGTTTCAAAATAAATAAATAGGCTTACAAATACTCAACCCAACAACCATGCCTATGATTGAGAGTTGAGATAATAGAGGGTCTCATGGTCGGAGTAAAGAACAAACTCTTGTGAAAGCAAATAATGGCATCAATAACGCAAAGCCTTAACCACCGCATAAAATTCTTTATCACAGGTTGAGTACTTTTATTTGGTCTTGTTAAGTTTCTCACTAAAACAGGTTACAGGGTCATATTCCTAACTAAGTACTCCACCTATACCAACTCATAAGCCATCACATTCCACTTAAAACACCTTAGTAAAGTTAGGAAGCCGCATTACTAGGACCTCTGTCATCATCTTCTTAACCTCCTCAAATGTCTTATTAGCTCTTTCACTCCATTAAAACTCATTTTATTTCAAACATCTATAATAAACAATATGATGGTGCTAAATCCCTTGATGAAACGATAATATAAAGACACAAGCCTAAGAAAACTACAAACCTTATGAATATTCTTAAGCTAGAAAGAACACTTTTGGACATTGTCAAACAAACTTTCCTTCTTTAGGGTGGTACAAACTTGGATAAGGTGATCTAAATGATCTTCCTTATTTTTAGTATAAATAAGGATATCATCAAAATACACTACCAAGAATTTTCTCATAAATGGCCTAAGCACTTATGTCATTACTCTCATAAAAGTGCTTGGTGTATTGTAAATGTCAAAAGACATGACTAGCCACTCATATAATCCATCCTTAGTTTTATATGCAGTTTTCCATTTATCTCCAAAGTGGATCCTAATATGATGATACCTACTTTTTAGGTCAATCTTAAAGGAAAATTGGGCTCCTACCATTATATCTAGCATGTCATCCGATCAAGGAATGATAAAACAATACTTGATTATAATCATATTGATGGCTCAGTTATCTACACACATTATCCATGATCCATCTTTCTTAGGTGTTAACAAAGCAGGTATTGTACATAAGCTCAAACTCTCTCGTATAAATCCATTTTTGTAACGGTTCATATACTTGTCATTGCAATTCGGCATATTCACTAGGGTTCATCCTCCAGTGAGGCAAGTTTGGGAATGTGGCACCATGGACAAAATCTATAGCATGTTGAATGTCATGCATAAGGGGTAAAATATCAGGTAGTTCAGAGGAAAAAACATCCTTATGAACCTATTCAGATGATTTTATTGCATTACCATTTGATATGGAACAATGAACAAAAAGAATTAAAGTAAGAAAGAAAAAAGCTTGAAAAAAATAAGCTAAGAATTAAAAGCAAACAAAGGAAAAGGCCAGGAAGAAAAAAGAATTCACGAAGGGAAAAAAGTCTGTCATTTTTATTTAATCATTAAAAACTGTCTTATAAACTGAAAGAGAAACATATAAATAACACAATCCCAAAATATACAACTATTGAGCTCAACCATCAATTAAAATTATCTAACACAAATAACTCAAATAAAATAAAATAAAATAATGATATTGAGTGCAACGCCTTCACCTTTCTCTCTTTCTTGGCTACCAAACTCTTAAATTATACTAGAAATATATGCCAAAGTTGATCTAACTAGAAGGCAAGGGTATTTTTACGATTTGATTTCATGGCCAAATTATCAAAGATGTATTAATAAAGATAATCAAGATATATTCTCGGCTTTCTCCTATCATTTGCTAACCCTATATGAAAACATAGAACCATATGCTGCTTGGTGAATTAACATGTTTTCTTTATTGTTTTTATAGTCTGACACCTTTTGGACACCATTTTCTTGATATTTTGAATATTAGAAAGATATGTCAATTCTTATTAGCTTTTTTTTTCTTCTTTTTTTACATTATTTCTACATAATTACCTATCGCTTTATGAAACTTAACTTTTTCTAAATATAATATCGTTATCTTTTAGGACCTTTATTAAGTGATAATAAAAAAGTGTGGTTGCGGTTACTTTTTAAAATGATTTTCACTCAGAAAAGTATCTAAATAATATATATTTTTTATTTTTTAAAAATTATTTTTTATATCAGCGTATCAAAATGATCTAAAAACACTAAAAAAATATTAATTTGAAGTAAAGAAAAAAATAAAAAAAATTAAATTTTTCAAAAACACTTTTGAAACGAAAAAAAAAAAAACCTTTCAATATGCTTGTTTACTACTTTTCTTTACTGGCAACCGCTTCTTAAACAATTCAAAAGATTTCTTTTTCATTTAAGGAAAAAAAATAAAAAAAGAAAAATTAGGCTCTTAACCATCATTTGTGTCGAACCATGTTTATTTAATTCATTATTTTACATTGTCACCGTCATTTATTTTCAAAAAAATAATTTAATGATGATATATTATCCATCTCTTAATAAAAGAAAAAAATACCTTCAGCCCACTCTGCACACATGGGCAAGGTGTTGTGATGGCTTTTTCTCTTCTTTGTTTTTTAACACTCTAAAAAAAATTATTAGATTCAATTTCTTTTCAGTTTTAATATAGTTCTTATTATAATTTTTTATTTAAATTTGAATAATTGTTTTCAATTATTATGTAAAAATAATAATACAAACAATAAATTATTTTTGAAATTTAGCCTAAAATTGAATGTTTATTATTAAAATGTTTAAAGAGATTTGAAGCAAAAATCACAAAATATAAACATACTATTTTATTTTTTATTTCTAACTTGCTTCAACTATGATGAATTTTTTTTAAAATAGAAACAATACTTCCAGTTAAAAACATTGCTATGAATAAGATAAACAAGAGATACACTGATAAAATATATATATATATATATATATATATATATATATATATATATATATATATATATATATATATATTATCTTTGTGACAAAAAGAAAACCAAAATGATTGTGCTTTCAGTTTTAATGACAATGCTAAAAACATATCAAAGACCTAGAAGTTTCTTTTTATTTTTAAATTTTTTTTAGATCATCTCGGTACTCAGCACAAGCATACAAACCAATTATAACTATGAAATATAAGAAATAAACTTTATATATATTTATATGTGTGTGTGAGAGAGAGAGCGCTCTCGATTAACCACGTTTCGACAATAAAAAGATCAATCTTGATAGCAACTTGTTTTATTCAATGAGGGGAGTTCATGACCATGAAGGTATTTTTATACCTTGTTGAAGAAATGTAGTTCCACATTTCTGGTTGTGACCACGTAGAGAACACAGCACACTCAATAAAATAACAGTGGTACTATGACCTTCAATTTAATCAGCCTTTAAGC
>Ga0325411_1003935_pt1 | contig 16692 bp, 6 predicted proteins | sample PopdelMetagenome_13_FD_206181 | JGI IMG/M metagenome (GOLD analysis project Ga0325411, IMG submission 206181) | Populus deltoides microbial communities from Bellville, Georgia, United States - Xylem-PdIQD-R4 | ecosystem: Host-associated > Plants > Phyllosphere > Stem > Wood/Secondary xylem...
GTTCTTTTTACCTCCTTGAAAATTTAAAAAACACAATCATATCAGATCAGCAACTCGGCTCCAGGACTGGCTTTAATACAAGTTTGGATTGTTTAGGCACGGGTTGTTTTTTTTTTTTTTTTTTTTCTCGTTTGGGACTGTGCTTAAACATATTTTAAAATTAAATTTAAAATCTTTTAAGTGTTTTTTTATGATTTTTTTAAAATATTTTGAAAAAACAAAATACATTATAGTAACAAACATACACTTAATTACTATTAGGTATGGCATTGAATATCATGTTTTGCATTATCCATTATCAAATTCAACATAGTCATTCTCAAATCTGATTATAACTAGTTTTTTAATATCTATATTTTGATCTAATTTGGATTTTAAATATTCATTGGATACTGTTGTTCTTAACCCGATTCTAAACCCAAATGCTATAAATCTATAATTATTTAGTATATAATTAACTTGGTATATATTTAATTTTTTCAAAATTTAAAACTATTTATTTATTTTTTATTCTAGACTTGTATTTATTCCCCACTTAAAAACTGATTTTATATCTTTAAGTTTTACCTAGATCCAATAGCATCAAGGATTTTTCTACTAATTCAGGTTAGTTTAGATCGATTTTTTTATTATAAAGATATTCTTTTATTTTTTAAAATCCATTAAAATCGATCCATTTAAGTTTGTATTGAATTTGGTGCAGGTGATGTATTTATTTTATTTATTTATTAGAGCAATTTGTCAAGTCACAAGCATTAAAAAATCATAATGATTTTGACATAAAAAAAAGCTCATCCTTGCTTTAATACCCGCCATGGAGTGACTGCACAGCACACATGCCAGTGAATAGCCAAATATATCTCTCTCTGGATTAGAATGTGAAGTAGCAGTTGGCGAAGGAAAAATTGGAGAATGCCGGAGCTGGTGTACCAAGAGCAGAGCTCGTCGAGATCAGGATTTAGAGCTCGAGATGCAAGTCCTGACTCTGTCATTTTCACTCTAGAGTCCAACTTCAGTCTCTTTTCTTCTGCTTCTGCTAGCGTCGATCGCTGCTCTTTTGCTTCCGATGCTCATGATCATGACTCTCTCACCTCTGAAATCTCTCTGGTAAAACCCTTTCTCTGACTTCCCTGCATGCATGCGTTTTCTAACCCATGGTTTTTGAGTGTGCAATGCAGCATTTGGCAGCTGGTCCTGATCAACAAGAGAACTCTTCGAGTGGTCCAGATCGAAACAACAACAAGCAGAAGCAGCACACTCACACCCGTCTATCCAGAAAAGCAGAAAAAGTTAAAGGTACGTACAGCTACAGCTAAGCTTTGAAAAGCAAACGCATAAAGACAGAAAATTTGAAATTAAGTCTCTCACTGTTTTCTTGTCGATTATAAAAGCTGTTAAAAAAGAAAACAGAATTAGTTCTGTAGAAGACGATATTCATCTCCTAGATTCTGCAAGAAGCTCCTTCTCTCTCGCTCTCAAAGGTAACAAATTAACTGCACAATCCAAACCCAGATCAAATTTGTACTAAAAATTCTTAATTTTGACTAGCTTTTTTGATGTAGAGTGTCAGGAGAGGAGACCGAGATCTGAAGCGATCACAAAGAAACCAGACAGGCGGAGGCCTGCGTCACTAGATCTTAACAATGTGGTCACATCTTCTTCGCCGAGATTGGGTAACATGAAGAAGAGTATAGCTTGTTCATCTCGAAAATCTGGTACATTTCCGAGTCCTGGGACCCCAAATTACCTTAATCAGTATCATTCTAGTGTTGGAATGCAGAAGGGTTGGAGTTCAGAGAGAGTGCCGTTGCCAAATAATAGTAATAGGCGGCAAGTGATGAATACTACTGGAGCTGCTGTTTTGCCTTATAATAACAATGGAAGGACATTGCCGTCCAAATGGGAGGATGCTGAGAGGTGGATATTTAGTCCTGTTTCGGGAGATGGGGTTGTTAGGAGTTCGATTCAGCCTGCACAGAGGAGGCCTAAGTCAAAGAGTGGACCACTTGGACCACCGGGAGTTGCGTATTATTCCTTGTATTCGCCTGGGATGCAGGTGTTTGATGGAGGGAATGCGGGGAATTTTGTTGCTGGTTCTCCGTTTTCAGCTGGTGTTATTGCTGCTGATGGATTGGGTATTAGGTCACATGGGAGCCATGGTGTGTCATTTCCCATGCGGACAGAGCCCTGTATGGCTCGTTCGGTTAGTGTGCATGGTTGTTCTGAGATGGTAGCTCAGTCTTCGTTGCCATCACAAGGTACGATCTTGTGAACTTCAGCCTGATTTCTTGAATTTCACTATAGTTTTCTTTTTTTCAGTTTTTAATTTCTGTTTTGGAGGATTGAATTATGATGTGTCTATAGAACTTATGTTGTTGAAGTTATAACTTGTTAAACAAAGAATTAGACACCGCCCATTGGTTGTTTGATTCAAATTGATGGGTTTGGATGAGATTGATAGTCACAAAACCAGTTTTATGAAGAATTACGGGGTCTCATTTTGAATTGTATTTGGTGGTATTGCTTGAAACTGTTCGCAAAACCAAATATATTTACTATTCTAGTTAATCATAAAATGCCTGATATGCGCCTCTCACTAAAATCGTTTTTAGAATCTCTGTAAAGAATCCAATCTTAATGTCAAGTATCCTTTTCCATTAAATTGTTTTGTTCTTGTTGTTTTTACTCTCTTTTTTATAATGAAAATGAGAATGTAGGTGGGCTATCCACACTCTCCGGCAGGGAACATCGTGAAAAACTCAATATAAGATCAAAATATCAATTGTTGATCCTTTCTTAGTTTGCAAATATAATATTCCATGTCACTGTTAATTAAACATGCAGATGAAAAGCTTGATGGTGTCAAGGATGCTGCAACTGATATCTCCCGTGTTGTTTCAAGAAGGGACATGGCCACCCAAATGAGCCCTGTAGGTAGTAATCATTCATCTCCCACCACGAAGCCATCATTCTCCACCTCCACCCCCTCTGTCCTACCTACTGTGGAACTGCAGAGCGTACCTTCCTCTAGATCTGAGACCAGGGATGTACAGGTGGATGAGAGGGTTACTGTCACAAGGTGGTCTAAGAAACACAGAGCCCGCAACCATGGAAAAAGTTCACAAGTTGTTGATGACTGGAGAAAGAAAGCTGCTGATACTCTTTCATCAGGTTGGGATGTTTCAGAGGCTGGAAAGAGCATTTCAAAGTAAGGATATATTGAATTTACGCAATCCTTTAGTTTTATTAGGCCAGATCATGAACTTGCTGTGAATGTGATGCAATTAGTACTGAAACTATGGATTAAATTACACTCAAAACCATATCCTTTGAACAGAAACCATAATTTCGATCCTTGATGGATAATAGAACTTGTCCCTTTTTTTTTGCAGGGTCAAAAGAGAGGAAGCTAAAATCACAGCATGGGAGAACCTGCAGAAGGCAAAAGCTGAGGCAGAAATAAGGAAACTTGAGGTTCTTTTTCCCCACGCGTTTCGTCGTACAATTTTGACTAACTTGAAGGATTAATTCACTTAATGATCAGCCTTGGTGCAGCAAAGAAGATATTTTCTCTAATATTTCCTTTCTGCTCACTTGAAAGCTTTGCTAGTACTTAATTATCAGATTCTGGTGTTAGATAGAATATCAAAAGGTAATAACCTAGGTTTATTGCAGGACATAAATCAGCACTGTTGGATATTGTGCTAAGATGTCTGAAAGTGAGAATCTTAACTACATGGATTGTACATCATTGCAGTTTGATAGATGGGAAGGGGCCTTCCCAAATGATATAAAACATAATGGATTCTAAGTTTTGGGTTTTTGATGAACAAAATCCCCTTGTAGGATTGATAACAGTTTAGTAGTGCCTGAGTATTTGATTAACAGAGCAATGAACTTTTTATCTGGATTCTGAACTCTTTATTCCTAAAACTAATCAGTTTTATTAAGTCTCAATGTACTTAAGATAATAGTGTACCGTGAAAAATACAAAAATAAATCTATGATTGATCATTGAGATTCAAGATTGATAGGTTCCAGCTTTGGCTACTCACATTTATTTCTGCGTTTTCTAAATTTATAGGCTTGTGCATTTTGTGATCTTAACTGACTCGATTCATTGCAGATGAAGCTTGAGAAAAAGAGATCGTCATCTATGGATAGAATTATGAATAAGCTGAGATCAGCTCAAAAGAGAGCCCAGGAAATGAGGAGCTCGGTGCTAGCAAACCAGGCACATCAAGTTTCCAGGAACTCTCACAAAGTTATATCATTCAGCAGAACCCGTCAGAAGGGTTCCCTGAGTGGTTGTTTCACATGCCATGCTTTCTGATATCTCATCCAGCCACATGTTGGTACACTTTGATAGATATAATACCTGGTAATTTCTTGGAAACAACTATTGTCTCAGATTTCTTACTTTTCTCCTTTCCTCTTGCAAGATTTGGTTTATTTTGAAAGGTTTTACTGACAAGCCCTGGCATACCAGCTGGCCCTGTCTAGAGTCTGAAGAGCTTTGCTACTTTTGGTCTAATGCTGAAAAAAATCAGTTTAGTAGTTCGTGTCTCATATAGAACGCATTTGCATTCCATGAAATGCAATGATTTGTTTTGGTTTTGGAGCATGTCAGTATCTTATTTCCTTAAAATAACCTTGCTGAAAAATTAGGGCTAGCACAAAATGTTTTGCCATTCCTAAAAGGTGAATTTGTATTTGTAGAATAATAAATCTGTTAAAGCAGTATAATCCTGGCAACTACCTGAAACTTTATTGAAGGTTCATTATATCACTTCCCAGGTCAAATTGCAGGAAAAACTGCAGCAGAATATGGAAGCGTATAGGAGGGAAACCACCATTGACACTATTTTGGTGTCAATGGAGTTGAGTTGGGGCGTGAAGAACAAGTACTACTGTTAAGATTTCAGACGGGACACAAGACCCTGGATGTGACATTCCTGGTATCAAAATCTCCAGGAAATTTGACTGCTAAACGTTGTATGCATGTATGTATGTATGTATATCAACAATTATTATTATTATAATAATTATTATTATATGATGACATTTTTCCTTGAAATGGAGATATCATTTCGTGAGGCTTTTCTTTATAAATTCATTAAATATACGCTTTGATGCAGTACGTAGCTTTTTGAGAGAAAAAAAAATTGTTTTTATTTTTTATTTAGTTTAGGAATTTCAATGTTAGTGGGATTTTATATTAACTCTATAATTATTTATTATGAATATTTTTTAAGGATTGAGATATGTTTTGGTTGTTTTTCACCTACGTTGAGGTATTTACTGGAACCAAAACATATATGTTAGAATTAATGAGATGAGCAACCTTGAAATTCTTCTAACTGATTTTCCTTGCCTAGCTAGCAGCTTGACATTATCCTACGGATTTGGAGAGTTCAAAAATAATTTGTACAAAGGCTAAAAATATAATGTGACTTTAAAAAAATCAAGAATATATTATTTTTTAAAATATTGACATAATAATATATTTAATTCACTCCAATTTACTACTCGGGTTCTTGTACGTGACTATAATATTGAAGGTTAGTCATTTGTCTATTTCTTTTCTTTCTGGGCTTTCATTATGCTCATATATGTGGGAGTTTAAGATTATATTTAAGATTAATTATAGAATTAGAAGCTGAATTGAAAAAAATAAAATAAAAAAAGAGGGCAAAGAAGTGGCTAGTACTAGTATGTGTTGTCTATATATGTGCTAGCAAGCGAGAGAAATCATAGTATTAAGGAGGCGCGTGTAGTTTTTCTTTGGTGTTATTGAAATTGTGGACTTTTTTCCAAGGCAACACATGGTGGAGGTGGAGGTGGAGGTGGAGGTGGAGCTTAGGTTCCCTCTTCTTCTTCTTTGTTTTCGTGAGTGTTTCTTCTCTATCAAAAAATTAAGCTGTTTTTTTTTTTTTATCAATTTCAATTATAGTCATTTAATTTTCAATCCTTTATAAAACAAAAAATCTAAATTATTATTTATAAAATTAAACACCAGCTCAGTATTAGCGATAAAAAGCTAATTTAATCAAGCCATGAAGCCCAAAATTCTCAATTAGACGCACCATGCAATGATCGAATCGAATAAATAAACTATGATAGTGGGGGGAAAACGAAGGACACAAAGGATGAAAAAAGGGGCAAACGGTGAATAAACTTTTATTGTTCAAAGTAGTCTTTCATAATTTTCCAGAACTTAAAACCACTCTTTGAAGACTACAGCTGATGGAATGCTATATTTAAAATTTTTTCCCCATTGATCATACAAGAGCTAGGGTTATAGCAGAGAACATCCAGCTTTTATTGTTCAAAGTAGTCTTTCACACACAATTAATACAGCAACTTATTTTATTATAGTGATCTACTTTCAGATCCCATAAGTTGTTTGAGTACATCATTCCATCATCAAATATGCAATGAAAGCAAAAGCTCAAAGATATTATGATGGTGAAGTTTTTGTTGAGAGTCCTGAAGCTGGAGGGACTAGGCTTAGTACCCCAACCGAGTAGAATTAGTATAATCTTGAGGACAATGTGCTGATAATCCTGGAATCACCAGCCCTACCACCCTTATCAGTGTCATCAACCAACTTTCTCTGTAATCTGGACCCTTCAGGCAAGGGATTATAAAACTTCTGATCAGCTCCCAAACAGCATTCAAGAATTTGGGTATGGCCATTAACAAAGAGAAGTAGTTCTTGTTCGGCTCTTCTTGCATAACCTGTATCCGGATTATTTACGAATGCATTAGTTGCTCATCAACAGCATAACTGATAGAGAGAGAGAGAGAGAGAGAGAGAGGGATGGAACACTTACCTTCTCTTTATACCAGCTAGTATAGTACTTGCATTCCCAAAAGTGCTTGTAAAAGAAACTATTGTTGTCAAAAGGCACTCTAGGAACCATGTCATTGCAATAGACGTATCTCAGGTATTTCACTTTATGCTTCTTCAACCCATCTATCATGTATTCTCCAAACTCCTTGTCCCCAACCCTAGGCTGCCCGAATGTGTAAACGCCTTCCAATCTCTCCAGCAACTCAGCCTCGCCATGCATGGTTAGCACAGCCACAAATAATATGGCCAATGCCCCTCCCAAACTGTGCCCTGTAACTATAAATTTTGCTTGCTCGTTCTTGGAAACTATGTCCCTCAGCATTTGTCTCGTTTCATAGTACGCATACAAGTGGTCATGATCTGGTTCAATAATCTCCTTAGGCCAGCCATTGTTCTGCGAGCCCAGGGCTTTCATAAAGCCACGGTGGATCTGACCTATGCCTTTAAACTTATACCAGGAGAGATCCACATCTGTGGCCCATCCATATGCATCAAACGGTTCGGTCCCTCTAAATGCCAGCACAAATAGGTTAGGGTCTGCCTTTGTATCTTGGAACATGAAGGCATGCGTTGAAGCCTGGTTCAAGTGATCTGCGAAGCATCACAATTAAAAAAACTATTCGTGACCCTTTTGTTATCCAATAGGAAATTAAAATTCTTCATGGATTACGCCTTTTCTTTTTCATAGTTATTAGATCCGCTAGAGTTTTTCACAGCAGACACACATGGTAAGAGATAACAGCAGTGCATGTGACGGAAAAAACAACAAAAGAAAAGGTGGCATATATAGATCACATGAATGATTTTGTTTTAATTTCTTTTGAACGTTCATATTAAATGATATGTTTGGATCTTAAATGAAGTGGTTGGGTTTGCCTTTTGCTCTTCCTGGAGTCCAAATTCAGAGTGTGGATTTGAGTTCTGAAAGAGCGTTTAGTTTGAAATATACATGCAGTGATGGAGAAGAGGAAAGGGAGAGGACATTCTTGGAAGCTCCCTTTTGCTATATACGAGTCTGGTGCTCTGAAGGGCATGTGAGATGACATGTGTTTGCGGTCAGTTGATTTTGATGTTGGCTGGACAGTAATAAGTGTGTCTGCTATTGCAATCGCTTTTCCAGAGTTTTTTATTTTTTTTTATACTAAGCGTCCTTTTATTTTGTTTTATGAGAAATATTTTATAAAAAAATATTTTTAAAATTTTTCCTGTATTTGTTTTAAAAATATTTTTATATGTTTTTTTTTAATATTTTCATTCTCTCTCTGCACAACAATATCCTACCAATCACATAAAAATATTTTATGTTCCAACAAAAAAAAAAATCTAATTTGAGGCACAATATCGAACACAAATCTGGTAATTTTTTTAAAAAAAAAACAATTTATAAATGATAAAAGGAAACGAAATGCCATATGTATTTAATTTTTTTCTGAAAGGAAAAAACATTGATTGATCAGCAAACAAAGCTTAATTAAGCTTAATTTGGAGTGTGTGTGTTATTTTTTCTTTTTTCTTCCTTTTGTTTTTCACAAAGGGAGTTTTTTGGAAACTTTCCCTAATTTAACTTCTATTTATAAAATTCAGTTCAAATCCAAGATTTAGATAGCTAATTGAATAAGTTGATCTAAAATTTTTTAAAAAATTAAACAATGCTATATATTTTTTTTAGAAAAAATCAAGTTTCGAATCAACGAATTAACAACTGAAAACATCAAACTCTTATGACTAGAAATCTGTAAGTACCAACCCTTTTCTTGTGAGAATATCATCTGTTTGATAAAATCCTCATCATTTCCATAGATGTTATAATATTTGACTGGAATTATAAATTGTTTTTTCATCAGAAGTGATGGAGATTAGCAGGCCAATTAATACTCTTTTAAGTTGCTTGATTACAGAGACAAAAGATATATAATTGACAATCCATAACGATCATCATAAAAAAAAGTCTAAAAAGTTAAATTTAAATTTTATTAATGCTGTGCATAAATTCAAACTTAGATGATTAGATTTGTCTAGGGGTGGTTTGGTATCATTTACCCCCTTTTTTCAGATTTTTAGAAACAAAAAAAAATTATTTTTTTATTAAATAAAAATAAAAAAGCTAAACCAATTAACAGCCATTTTTAGAATTTTTGATAATTAGGTTTTTTAGATTTTTCTTTCTGTTTTCAAATTTGGTTTTTAAAAACATATATGATACCACACCTCCCCTTAATAAACAATAATTATTGAAATTGAAATTCTGATGAAGCATTAAAAACTCACTTCATAATGTTATATATGAGTTCATTAATAATTGACTGGAGGTCAATGATCGATTTTATTTAGTTAATTTAATGTTTTAGAGTCATCCATCAACAAATTTCCCTTTGTTATTTTTTATTATCATAGTTACAGACATGTATATATTTATTTTCATGTAATTATATATGTAATTGTAGTTTTTATCGATCCGATAAGATAATTGACTTGATAAATTAGTAATTCAGAACTTGATCTAAACCGAAATTTAATTTGAATTAGTTTTGTTATTAACTTGGACAAACATGAATAATTTAATAGATTAATTTAGTAATTTTATTGATGCAGTGAAACCTGGCTCAAAGTCAAGATTTTTTTTAAATAAAATAAAATTGAGATGACTTAGAATTTGACACAAAAAAATGATAGGTACTTTGGATTTGACTTTGGACACAATTATGCATATAATATCTTTAATAAGGAAATGAACCAGATCCAGTAATGTTAGGGAAGTCTAACCGTTCCAAAAGTCGAAGAAACCCAAGAATTTCATCTGCAAAGAAGTGAGACGAGAAATTAAGACATCATTAACACTCATTAATTAGACAACATTAATTTTTGTTAAATCTTCAGCTGTGATTGGTCATAATTCATATTCTCTTCAATGACCATGCAGCACACACGTTAATTATTCATGTTAGGTTTATGCTAGCGATAGACGTAAATACTTACATTCCAGTGATCTTTGACTATCGATTCAACGAAGGCTCCGTTCTCGTATGCCAATTTAGCGGCCATCCAAGACAAGGATGCATTATACTTCTTGTCACCAGGACTGGATTTCTTGTCTAGTTCCACTCTCAAGTCAAGATTTCCTATAACGGATGTGAACTTTTCCGATGATCGATCTGGTGGCTTTACAACTTTTCCTGCATTGACATGACATTAATGGTATCTGTATGCATTATCAACAGTACATGTAAACGTTCAGGGCATATATATATATATATATATATATATATATATATATATATATATAGAGAGAGAGAGAGAGAGAGAGAGAGAGAGAGAGAGAGACGTGAGTGATCGCTAATATTAGTGTCAAAAATATTTTTCAAGTAAAATAATTATTTTAGTGCATCATGTTGTTGCCTTCTAGCTATATAGTTTGACAAATATTATGAATCTATGATCGATCCATCTTTTGTAAGAAAAAAAAGGGCAGACATGCAGTCTCATATAACGATTCGAAAGAAGCAAACATGCAATGTTGCATACCCTTCAAAATATTTAACAAGAGCTTGAAAAAGCCGCCGTTGCATAGGAGAAGGTTTAACCACATCTCCAACGCATTTCCTATGATAGCCATAGGTTTTCTGAAGAAAAGTAGGATTTTTTGCGCAAGAACTGATATGACGACTATCCATCGGCTATTAAAATTTCTCAGCCCTTGCTCTTCGTGGCACTCAATGAATCCTCTACCTTTTATGTTAGAGGAAACTAAGAAAAGAATCAGATCGAGGAAACTAGCTTCTGTTGGATCGAGCAGCAGCTTGTTTTGATAGAAATGTTCACCATAGCTATTAGTGGCCATGATGATGATTTTTTGTGCCCTCCTCTGTTGCAATCTCGACAAGCTGAGCGCATCTATTTATAGCGTTTTGTAGTATGGTAAGGGGAAATGATGTGATCAGTTGATTTATCATGCAATAACATATTATTAGTGATTGGTGCATGAAGGTGGTAAAATTAAGTGACATGTGGTGAAGTTGGAAGCTTGTAAATAAATAAAGAAGAAAAATATGTTTATTTCATATTGGTAAGAGACATTCCCTTCTAAGATAGAAAGATTTTGAATTAATTTTTTTAATTTTTATAATTGATTTTAATATTTATGATTCTTGAGATAAAACTAAATAAAAATTATTTAATTTAATTTAAAATATAATTATTTTATTAATAATCATATAGTTTTATTAATAGTTATAATATTAAAAGATATAATATATTATTATAATATTTTAAAATCTAATAAAACTAGTATCTACACAGAAAACACACATAGACTTGGGAATAACTTTGATTAAACAAAAAAAAATTAATTATGGAAAAATCATGCAAAAAAATATTATTATATTTAGTCATATATTAAAAAATAGAAACTATTTTTATCTTGATATAAAAATAATTTTATCTTTACAATCTTAGTTACAGTTTGTTTATTTTAAATTTAATGATACAACTAAATAAGTAATTAATTTATCATCTATCAGCATGACCCACGTGGGTCGAACTATGGCATAAGTAATCAATTAAAAGTTCTGATGAGGTCAGAGCTGTCGTTTACCTTTTGCTGAGTTGTTCACCGTCGTAGATAGGTGGGAATAGTCTCGGCATGATACACGTTTTAGAATTGAAATTGATTTTTTTATTATAAATTAATGTTTTAAGTATTTTTAAAAGTAATAGTGTTGTGATTTGTAAAAGTAATAGTAAAAATTAAGAGCCTGTGCATGTTTGTGTTGTTTTTATTTTTATCTTTACTTAAAGTTTTTTTATATATATTTTTAAAGTTTTATTTTTTTGATATTTTCAAATTGGTTTAATGTGCTAATATTAAAAAAAATTAAAAAAAATAAAAATTATTTTAATTTATTTTTGAGTAAAAAACATTTTAAAAACATTTATTATCTCATTATCAAATATTTTCCAAAAAAAATAAATTGACAATTAAATATTTTCCACGAACCTTACCTCAAATACACGAAGTCAATTAATTTCTCCATTACATTACAGAGAAAACACATGTCTATTGAACTTGTCACAATACTCGTTTTTTATCGACCTTGTACTACACAAGAACCATCTTCAATCTAGGAGCGTTTGGCTATGTGGTTCAATTTGTTTTTTATTGTATTTTAAATTTTTTTTGTTAAAATTGAGTGTAGTTTGTATTTTTTGGATCGTTTTGATGTGCTGATATCAAAAATGATTTTTAAAAAATAAAAAAACATCATTGGCATGTATTTCGGCACGAAAAGCTATTTGAAAAGCAACCACTACTACACTGTCAAACATCCTCTTAAACGTGCACTTGGATCCACACTAAATAAATAAAAAAATAACATTGACTAGTACATAAAAACTAATTAAATTATTTAATTAGTTTTAGACACAACTCAACATTCATCAGTTCAATAAGTCGTGTGATGTCTTTTTACTGAACTGTGATGGTTGTTTTTTGTTGACTAATTACAATATATTCACACTTTATTTTGTAGTTTGAATGGGAGCTAGCGATCTATTATCAACAAATTAAATACAATTCATAGCACACCTCGTTTTCCATTAATTTATAATGGTATTAAAGTTCAATTGTGCAAGTGATGTGTAAATAAAAAGTCTCGTCTCGAATGATCGATCTTTTTCAAAAGATTCCAGTGAATTTTTTTATAATAATTTATGATAAAACTAATTGTTATTTGAAAGATCAATATTGGTCAGTATTCAAGGTCCGGTTTAAACCTAAAAAACCAACTGAAACAGGAATAATAATTTCTTAAAAGAATAATCCTGACTGAACCAAAAACCAGTCCTCCTGTGTTTGTGTCGTCTGTGTCTACACAGTCATGCACCAAACAAGCAAGCAAGCAAACACCATGGGAGGGTTTCGGGACGGTGAACAAACAACAAAGATCAATATTTTTCTTCTTTTTCTTTACACATGAGAGGACAGTTTTTTTTTTTCTTGCATAATTTGTCCCAATGTCAAGATGAGCTGGATTTGATTTGATTTAAAATCATACAACTTGGTTGTCGGTGGCTCGTTGCCACTTCATTTAGAACTTGTGTTGTCATTGTACGTGACCTTGGGAGTGTTTGTTTAAAATTTGAGTTTTTTTATTTAAAATTAATTTTTTTAATGTTTTTAAATTGTTTTCGTATATTGGTATTAAAAATAAATTTTAAAAAATAAAAAATATATATTATTTTAATATATTTTTAATGTAAAATAATTTAAAAACAACTGTTAAGCTTTTAGTGTATATTTAGTAATGTAATGTATAATATTTTTATAAAAATATATTAAAATATGTTATTTTATATATTAATTTATTTTATTTTTTTCAATTCCACCTCTGGATTTTTTTTTATTGATCAGCTAGGATGTTTTTAAACAGACCAAATTAATAGATTACATCGATATAACTATCACATGATTTAATTTTAAGATCGACTAAGTAAGAAGTGGAATAAAAAGATTTCAAGATTCATCCGTTAGGCTGAATTTAATAAAAATATTTAATTATATTTAATTTTTTTAATTAGCTGTAGTATAACCAGTACAAGTAAAATAGTAATTACTATAAAAGAATTGAGGCATATAGACTTGAATGAAAATAAATAAAGATACTTAATTGAAAGAAATATGGAAACATATAGAGTATCACCTCACCTCATCTCATCTCATAAACGTAGGGCATTTTCCAACCCCGCATAGAAAGTTGACTTAATTAGAATCAATAAAAAAACGTGAATTAACATGCGACCCGATGAAAATCAGATTAAAAAAGTCATTATTTTTTTTTAAAGAAAAAATTAGATTATTTTAGCTGTAGTCCTTTCTGGATTTGTAATTGAATTTAATGACTATGACAGAAGTTGGTGAGCACGTGGAGCCGTGTTTTCTCAAGATGTAGTTTTTATTAATATCATCATTATTTGCCAAGCATGTCCACCGGCGATGGGCGATGGGACAGAGAGGGTATTTACCAGCTAATAAAAAGAAATTCAAAGAACCCACCAACCACCTTCGTAAATGCTCAACCACCCCATTGTCGAAGCGTTTCCGCCCGCCGTGTATGCTGGATTAGATCCGATGCCATTCTCCTTCACAATGGCCTCACATGACGAGCATTACTATGGATGAACACTATTTTGAAAAACCCAGTTCACTCAGAATTATTTGAACCAATTCAAGTAATAAATTATTAAAAATTTCAAAGAATGAAAATTTGGGTAATTCCAAACTTATCACAAGCGATGTTAAGAAATTATTTGTATTTGTTTTAAACTAATGACAAGTCAAAGATGTGATTAAGCGTTGATTTTAGAATTTAGTTTGATGCTCAATTTTTTTTTTAGTTTCAGAACTTATTTTGGGTGCTGTTCTACATCTTTTGGCCATTCCTTTAGGCTGGAAAGAGTGCTGATACTAATGGGTGTGAAGTCTTCTCTAGAATTGCTGGAAATCGAGTCTATTGTCTTCGAACCCTGCACTCATGGGTTGGTGTTCTTAAAGAAATAAGTGAAGAATTGATCTTGTAGGTGGCTTCTATACCCTTGCTATTATCATGAACAAGAGCTTGTTGGCTTAAATGGCATGGATCGCAAATGCTCAGAGGCAACTCCGACTTTCTTTGTGCATAGGGTGTTTGACGGTTTGCTCGAAAGAGTTAGGAAGTTTGTGATTCATGTCCTCGATTATTTATTCATGTATGCTTGACACAGCTTTTACTTTTTTTTCTGGAAGATTTTCAGAAGTGATTTTTTTTTTTTCTAGAAAAACGATTAAGGCAGTGTTTGTAATTATAATAATGATTGTTTTTTTTAAAAAATATTATTTAGAAATATATTAAAATAATATTTTTTATTATTTATTTTTAATACTAGTATATCAAAATAATTCAAAAACAAATAAAATATATTCTAAATTAATATTTTTTAATTATTTCTAATAATTTTAATATGCTGATCTCATATATATATATATATATATATATGTAAAATTTATTTTCATAATTTTCAAATAAAAAACTATTTTAAAAAATAATCTGAAAATATTCTCAGACACCCACTAGTTCTATTTGTTCGTTGGTTACTTGTTCCGCAAGCCCTTTCATTTATCTGCTACAGCCGCTGTAGCATGTGTCCCTTAAACGCTTTTGTTTTTTATTCTTAATTAAGATGATTTGGTTTCGAAACAAGATTGAAGAAGTCCTCCTTGGTATTATTATTATTATTATTATTATTTTTGTTATTTTTGTTCATTTACGCCTTTTTTTTTTTAATTGAGTTTTTTTTTCTGAAGCTTTTGGTTTATGATAAAATATTTTCCTTCAAATTAGCACTATTTATAATTAACCCTATTCTTGTTGTTCGTTTCACGTTAATAAATGAAGGGAAATCTTTTCTCATTGATAATAATGATGATCATTATGATATTTATTATGAAAGTAATAATAATAATTGTCAATAGTTATAAAGATGATAGTTTTTTTTTTTTTTTTTTTTTAATAACAGGTTGCATTGATTACTATTGTCAAGTTGACAGTTGATTGGATTGGTAGGTAGGTAGGTAGGTGGTAATTACTGTCGCAGACAATGTTATTGATGATGTGGGGTTATTGTCCTGGTAAAGGTTTTGTTCAAGAGATTATTATAGCATGTTGATAAAATGAGGATTTTTATTTTTTGAAAATTAGTATATTTTTTTTAAAAAAATTATAAAATAATATAATTTAAAAATATAGGTAAAATAACATAATTTTAAATATAACAATTGGAAAATCCGACATTCAACTTTGTTGCTATTTAGAAACGTTATATTTTAAAAAAATTATAAAATAAAATGTATAAATTACGATAAGACAAAAAGAAATGAAAGAAAAAAAACCCTTATAGATACACTGAAACTTCGATTAAAACACTATTAATTTTATAATTTTTTTAATGGAAAAAATATAACAACACCAACAAAAATCAATAATGATGATTTGAGCAGGGTACACTTATTGTTGAAAGTAAATGAGCCACCTGCTATTTTTAAATAACAAATATAACCCTTTCAGGTTATTATCTGTGATCTTTTTTAATATTATTGGACTTGTTTCATCCAGATCTTTTTAATTATATGCTTTCAAATTTCTTTCTTTTTTCCCTCTCTCTCCTTTCTCATTATCTTCGTGATTTGTGCAGTCCATTTCATAATTTATTTGAAATATTACATCTATAAACAATGACAAAATTAAATGATGCTTGCATATACAAATAGTGTTATTTTACTAATTATTTTTTAAATTATATTATTTTATTATTTTTTTAAAGAAACCATGCATATGCTTAAAATAATTGTCATTGTGATAATACTTAGGATAGATAAATAGTGGTAACATTGATAATAAAAATAATTAAAATGGTTGAATTGCAATGTTAAAAGATATTATTAAAGAATAATATAAATTATATCTGAAATTTTATTTAATAATTTAAATTATTGGATTGAGATGAGTCTTTGATAGATATTATGAATTGTCAATATAAAAAAATAGTTTCCTCTTCTTCGTGACTATAAAATATATTCCTTTAAATTAACACCATTCATAAACCAATCGGAATTTTGTTAACTTTATTTCAAGTGTTTGTTTTATATTGATAAATGAAACAAAATATTTTTTTGTAAAACAAATGGACTTTGATTTTTCACTTTGTTTTTTCATTGAAAGATCATAGTATTCACTACACCTAAATTACTGTGGATTACAATAGTAATTTATAGTGTTTTTTTCTTCTTCTTTTTTTGCATTTTTTTT
>Ga0325411_1003936_pt1 | contig 16692 bp, 12 predicted proteins | sample PopdelMetagenome_13_FD_206181 | JGI IMG/M metagenome (GOLD analysis project Ga0325411, IMG submission 206181) | Populus deltoides microbial communities from Bellville, Georgia, United States - Xylem-PdIQD-R4 | ecosystem: Host-associated > Plants > Phyllosphere > Stem > Wood/Secondary xylem...
TTTAATCCTTTCATATAAAATTTATTGTTTTTCTTTGATAGTAATAATATTTTTTTCAAATTTATTAGTGATGATGATGATGATGATAATGATGATGATAATAGTAATAGTAATAGTAATAGTAGTAATAATAATAATAATAATAATAATAATAATAATTATTATTATTATTAATTTTACCCTTCAAATCAAATTTATGGTTGTTTTTTAATATTAATAATATTTTTTTCAAATTTATTAATTAGTGTATTAATAATATTAATTATAATAAAAAAATAACAATATTTATAATACAAATAATATTATTTTTAATATTAATAATAATATTAAACTTACCTGACCCAAATTTAAGTGGATTTGGCAGCAACACCAGACCCAAAAGCAGTGGGCCTCTCTTAAACACCAGACCCAAAAGCCTTGGGTTTGACTGCAATGCCGAACCCATTAGCCTTGGACCCGGACTCCTGACATGAGTGTCTTGGGCCAGGCAGGGCTGTAAGACCCAAGAGACTTGGGTCTCCACCCTGCCACTCCCAAGCAACTTGAGTTTGACTCCCCTTTCCAGCTCCAAGTTTCTTGGGTCTAGAAGTGGATGTCAGATCCAAGTTAATAATAATTTATTTTACCTTTTAAATCAAATCTATGTTTTTTTCGATAGTAATAAAATTTATTTCAAATTTAATAATATTAAACTTGGCTAACCCAATTGTTTATAGTTTTTAATCCCTTTATATAAAAGTTACTATTTTTCCTTAATAGTAATAATAGTTTTTGTCCCTAAACCATTCTTTCAATGCTAAATGCATCCCATGAAAAAAGACACCCCCCCCCACTGCATGCTTTGCAAGTTTATGTGGCAAGGACAACTTTGTCATTACACTACTCCAATCGATAGTGATTTGTGTCTAGGTAAACAGTAACAAGGGCATTGAGCCCTTTTAGTATATTGTATAACTAGATCCTTGGCTTGTGTTACGCCACAGGCTAGATCATTTTTCTTAATCATTAAAAAAGGCAAGGCGTTGCTAACACGTATTTTAACATAAAAAATAAAAAATAAATTAGAAATTTGATGCATCTTTAACGACACCCTTTTTAAATATTGAGACGATAACATATCAGATCGACTTGAATCAACCCTGACTAACCTGCAACCTGGATTATAAGAGCATGATAATATCATCAAAAACAAAATGAAATAACATAGAAAGCCTATTTTTCAATAAGCAAAAATATTGAAGGATGAAAATAAAAGGAATCAATTAAAAAAAGAAAAAAAAATAAAGTGGCTCGAGTCAATCCTAGTAAACCCACTAAACCTATCGCATATGGGTGCACAACGTCGGGGGGTCGTAAGACTCGCCACCTAGTTATTGGGTTCAGGGTCGCTAGGAAACCTAATTGTATTGGTTTTATCAGAGATTTTAAAGGTAAGAGACTAGTTGTAGGTAATTGATTAGTACTTAAAAGTGTATTTTTATCAAGGTTTTATATCATCCTTTTGCACTTGAAGTATCAATAAGTCCTTAACTAGAGCATGTTTTATAATAACATGTCCAATAATATAAGATACCTTTAATTTATGGTAAATATTCATCTTAAATGCAGGCATATCACATAAATTAAAGGATTGATTGATGAGTTTAACTACTAAAATTAAGAAGACAAAAAGAGGGTTAAGCTTAGAAAAGAGATGTTGGTTTAGTCCAAACTGGAACACTGTGCAGTCACTAGGTCATATTTGGAGGCAGTAACAGTTGGACAGTGATAGTCCAAATATAAAGAAAGGAATGATAACTAGGATTGGACAAAGAACGACAGTAATAATGAGTGAAATGAGAAAAACATAAAGTACTAAGAAATGATTGAAAGAAAAACTTATTGGTTGTTGATATGGTTATTATAAAACATATCCTTGAGTGAGGAAAATTTATGAGATAAACCTGTGATTTGCAGGAGGGACCACAGACGTGGTGCAACAGCAGCAGTAGGGGAGCACGAGTAGAGCTTCTATTGCAGGTAGGTGATTCACACCTATGCTCTCTAGTTAAATTCCATGATTTAATATATTTTTGATGTGAAATATGAATTACTGAATGTATGTGTATTCAAGGTGAAAAGTTGTTATGTGAATTGCCAAGTGATGAAATTCTCACTGATAAAGGAAATATGAGAAGTGTGATTTGAGGCATAAACTAGCATACATTGAGTGTATGTTAGGATCCCGAGTAAGGGGATCACCATGTATTGTCTAGCATACATTGAGTGTATGTTAGGATCCCAGGTAAGGGGATCACCCTGTATCGGCTAGCATACATTTAGTGTATGTTAGGATCCCGGGTAAGGGGATCGTCATGAATGGACTAGCATACATTTAGTGTATGTTAGGATCCCGGGTAAGGGGATCACCACGTATTGGCTAACATACATTCAGTGTATGTTAGGATCCCGGGTAAGGGGATCACCATGTATTGGCCAGCATACATTTAGTGTATGTTAGGATCCCGGATAAGGGGATCTCCACGTATTGGCTGACATACATTCAGTGTATGTTAGGATCCCGGGTAAGGGGATCACCATGTATTAGCCAGCATACATTTAGTGTATGTTAAGATCCTGGGTAAAGGGATCACCTTATATCGACTCCTATGGAGTGGTGATGACGATACCAGTGAAATTGGTATCGGTAATGTGATAAGCAAAAGTAATCACGTTGATCTTATAAGGTCTGGAATGAAGGTTGATAGTGGCAGAGGAAACGGTTATTAATAGTTTGAATAAGGAAGAGGTTTTAACAAAAAAAAAAACTAGAAGGGAGAAGTAAATGAATTATGAATGCATGTTACCCTGTTGAAATAATTAGATATTCATATTGTTATTTTTATTGTGATATTCATCTTGCAATAATATGTATTTTGTTTCAAGATCATCGCATGCACGACAGGAGTAGATCTTAGCTTATGTTCCCTTCTTGAAATCTAGGTTCTAGGGAGTATACCCTTGTATTTTATAAACATGAAAATGTTTGTATAATTTAATTTGTATAATAAATGTTTAAACTTGATTGGATGAATTTAACGCTGTAGTTTATATAACCATATTTCATGTTTATGTAATTATATTTATTTAAATTATCCATCCATAATGATATTTTTGTTATATAATGCATATCATAAATATTATGGTTGATAGGTGTGAGTATAATTGTGGAATTGAAACCCAGGATAATTGGGTCGGGAATTAAGTTATGAGATGCGAACTGTTAGAAGTGTAAACAAGTTACATGTCTTGGGATCTTCTGGCATAGGGGGGACTCCGTCGAAATTCTGGTAGATGTTAATACGAAGACCATGAATATGTATATACAAAAAAAAAAAATTTAACTACTCTATTTTTCTATTGACATGAGATTGTTGTTTTATCCCAGAAATAGGGGATGCTACATTTATGCTTTTCATTTCCTTTACTATACTTATGTTCTTATGTTGTTTATTTATGTTTCTCTTCTTCATTATGTTTAGCTAAGTTTATTTTGTCAAGGTGAAAAGGTTACACTAATGGTGTAAGAATAAGTATAGTGTAAACTAAACGTGGACTTTAATATTTGATATTAACATGTTTTGTATTTGTTATCTTACTCACTTTTAATAACTTGCTTATTAAATGGTTAATCTAGATTTGTGTTGTACAACCCTTGGTACACACAAATACTTGAAACTTTCATAGCCAACTGTATGGTATAACCGACACCTAAGTTATGAAAGGAACTTGATTTGTTGTTAACATAAGTTATCACCATAATTACCTGATAATATTTACAAGTATTGGCATTATTGAATAAGATAATTAATGTAATCATGTTAACAATTTAACAATACCATTAATGGATCCTCTAACCTTCACAATTGTTTTATCCTTGTTTAATATTTTCATCATTATCACATCTTAAAGTTCTCTTCAACTTCAATATCATTTTATTATTTGTAATTTATATAGTTCACCTCCCTATGGTTCGACCCCGGTCTTGCCGGGTTATTTATTACTTTGACACTCCTGCACTTGGGATAAGGCATCAATCTTTTGATCATATCAAGTTTTTGGGGCCGTTACCGGGGATGTAAATTACTGTATAAATTATATTTTTTCTTTTATTTTCTTTCCTTTTATCTAACTTTTATTTCTTTTATTTTGTTTTGTTTTGTTTCTTTTTTTCTTTTATTTTCTTCCATTTTATTCTCTTCCTACACGTGCATGAGAGTTTGGTCACGTACATTAAGTGGTAGTCTTTGTAGGGTATCCTCATCATTTTTAGAAAATATGGTCGAAGAAGATAACCAGTCACTTCATAATGAGAATAACCGTGTTAGAACACTTAGAGGCCATATGAATCTCACAAGAACAAGTGCACTGTCATGCATAGTTTTCCCTCCTGATGCATCTCATTTCAATTTTAAGTCAAGCGTTATTCAACTTTTACCTTCTTTTCATGGCTTATATCTAGAAAATCCATACTTGCATTTGAGAGAATTTGAAGAAGTTTGTAACACTTATAATGACTCAAATTATAGTATGAACACTATTAGATTAAAGTTTTTTCCTTTTTTGTTAAAAGATAAAGCTAAAACATGTCTACAAAATCTTAGATCAGGATCCATTCATGCTTGGGATGAAATGCAACAACAATTTTTAAAAAAGTTTTTCCCTTCTCATAGAACAAACTCTTTTAAAAGACAAATCACCACATTCACTTAAAAGCCAATAGAAAAATTTTACCAGTGTTGGGATAGGTATAAAGACTTGCTTAAAATATGTCCTCATCATGGTTTTGAAACATGGAGATTGGTTTCACATTTTTATGAAGGGTTAACATGTAAATCCCGAGAAAATTAAGGTTGGATTAAATTAAAGAAAATAAACTAAACTAAAAAAAAGTGGGGGCAAAACGAATACACTTAAAGAAAATTGGGCCTAAATGCAAATAAGAATAATTATAGAGCATAAATACTCCTCTTCTCACCAAAAATAAATCTGCAGCTACGTGAAGAAAGAAAAGAGGGAGTTTTTGTATCCATTTTTACAGATCAAGAGAGAAACACCAAAATTTCAAGAACCCATCCAAGATTAAGGGCTATAGGTAGAATAAACACTAGTGGGAAAGGGATTGACAAGAAAAATTAAACAAGAAGAGAAGAGGGGATGGCTGACTGTCATTAGAAAGAAAATGAGGGATCGAAACCTTGATTCATACCGGGTAAAGTATTCTAAACATGGTCTTATGAGTCGTTTTAAAGTCAATTATGCATTGATGCCTGGATGTTAAATTATAGATTTGAGTTCTATAACTCTAGATATAATTAAAAATATGGGAGAGGTTAGACAGTAACAATTCAAAAACGAGACAGTAACAATTGGACAGTAACAGTCCAAATCTTTGTTGATGAGCAATTTTGACTATCTTAGAGGCAAAACTAGGTTCTCCTTCCTTAGAGAACTTGTAGCCTCATGTCTTAGCTTTCGAACGAGACCAATCTCGCTTGAAACAGAGTTCTTTAACTCTAGATATAGTTAAAAATCTAAGGAGAGGTCAAACAGTAACAGTTAGACAGTAATAGTCAAAATATTTATTGATGAGTAATTTTGACTGTTTTAGAGGCCAAGCTGGGTTCTCCTTCCTCAAAGAATTTGTAGCTTCATGTCTTAGCTTTCCAATGAGATGAATCTCGCTTGAATCGGAGTTCTATAACTCCAGATATAGTTAAAAATCTGAGGAGAGGTCAAATAGTAACAATTCAAAAATAAGACAGTAACAGTTGGACAATAACAGTCCAAATGTTTGTTAATGAGCAATTTTGACTGTCTTAGAGGCAGAACTGGGTCTCCTTCCTTCAGAGAACTTATAACCTCATATCTTAGCTTTCCAATGAGACTAATCTCGCTTGAATTGGAGTTCTATATCTCCAGATATAGTTAAAAATTTGAGGAGAGGTCAGACACTAACAGTTCAAAATGAGACAGTAACAGTCCAAATGTTTGTTGATGAGCAATTTTGACTGTCTTAGAGGCAGAACTGGGTTCTCCTTCCCTCAAAGAACTTGTAGCCTCATGTCTTAGCTTTCTAACGAGACCAATCTTGCTTGAAACAGAGTTCTATAACTCTAGATATAGTTAAAAATCTGAGGAGAGGTCAGACAATAACAGTTCAAAAACGAGACAGTAATAGTTGGACAGTAACAGTCGAAATGTTTGTTGATGAGTAATTTTGACTATCTTAGAGGCAGAACTGGGTCTCCTTCCTTCAAAGAACTTGTAGCCTCATGTCTTAGCTTTCCAACGAGACTAATCTAGCTTGAATTGGAGTTCTATAACTCCAGATATAGTTCAAAATCTGAGGAGAGGTCAGACACTAACAGTTCAAAACGAGACAGTAACAGTCCAAATGTTTGTTGATGAGCAATTTTGACTGTCTTAAAGGCAGAATTGGGTTCTCATTCCTCAAAGAACTTGTAGCCTCATGTCTTAGCTTTCCAACAAGACCAATCTCGCTTGAAACAGAGTTCTATAACTCTAGATATAGTTAAAAATCTGAGGAGAGGTCGTACAGTAACAGTTCAATGTATAGACAGTGACAGTTCGGGATTTAAACAGAAATAATTCAAATATAAAGAAAGGAATGATAACTGTGGTTGGACAAAGAACGACAATATTAATGGGTGAAATGAGAAAAACGTAAAATATTAAGAAATGACTGAAAGAAAGACTTATTGGTTGTTGATATGGTTATTATAAAACATATCCTTGAGTGAGGAAAATTTATGAGATAAACCTGTGATTTACAGGAGGGACCACAAGCGTAGAGCTTGTATTGCAGGTAGGTGAATCGCACCTATACCTTCTAGTTAAATTCCATGATTTAATATATATTACCGATGTGAAATGTGAATTATTGAATGTATGTGTATTCAAGGGGAAAGGTTGTTGTGTGAATTGCCAAGTGATGAAATTATCACTGACAAAGGAAATATAAGAAGTGTAATTTAAGGCGTAAACTAGCATACATTTAGTGTATGTTAGGATCCCAAGCAAGGGGATCGCCATATTTAGACTAACATACATTTAGTGTATGTTAGGATCCCGGATAAAGGAATCAAACATGTATTAACTAGCATACATTTAGTGTATGTTAGGATCCCGGGTAAAGGGATCACCATGTATTGGCTAGCATACATTTATTGTATGTTAGGATTCCTGGTAAGGGGATCACCTTGCATCGACTCCTACGGCGTGGTGATGATGATACCAGTGAAATTGGTATCGGTAATGTGTTAAACAAAAATAATCATGTTTGATCTTATAAAGTCTGAAATGGATGTTAATAGTGGAAGAGAGAACGCGTATTAATAGTTGAATAAGGAAGAGATTCTAATGAAAACCAGAAGGGAGAAGTGAACGAAATATGAATGCATGTTACCCTGTTGGAATTGTTAGATATTTGTGTTGTTATATTTATGTGATATTCACCTTTCAATAATATGTATTTTGTTTCAGGATCATCGCATACACGATAGGAGTAGATCCTAGCTTATGTTCCCTTCTTTTAATTTAGGTTATAGGGAGTATACCCTTGTATTTTGTAAACATGAAAAAGTTTGTATAACTTAATTTGTATAATTAATGTTTAAACTTGATTGAATGAACTTAACTCTTAGTTCATATAACCATATTTCATGTCTATGTATTTATATATATATTTTTATCCATCCATAATGATATTTGGTTATTTAATGTATATCATAAACATTGTGGTTGATAGGTATGAGAATATTTGTGGAATTGAAACCCAGGATGATTGGGTCGGGATTAAGTTATGAGATGCGAGTTATTAGAAGTGTAAACAGGTTACATGACGATAACTTGAGACTTCCAGTATAGGGGGGACTCTGTCGAAATTTCGGTAGATTTTAATATGAAAACCATGAATATATATATATATATATATATATATATATTAATTACTCTGTTTTTTGGTTGACATGAGATTGTTGTTTTTATCCCGGAATGGGGGATGTTACAGTTTGGTATCAGAGCTCAGGTTGCTATTCCAGGGACAGTAATGATTATATGATTTTGAAATGTGTTTCAGGATGGTGAGAACAAGGCAAGGAGCCAGGACTGATCAATCCCCAGTTCGGGGAAGTGACCAAAGTTTTTGAAATGAAAGTGATCCAGACTGGGATCCCTTGGCAGACACCTCCTCTCATATACCCGCAACATCAGTGTACTCTGAAGCTGGCGAGTCAGTGAGACTTCGAGATGATTCATTGTCCTGTAAGGCAGATGTATCCATACCTGAGGTATCAGACAGACAGGGGGGAGATAATATACCCCCACCAGTGGTACTGGTAGCTGGATCAAACCCATTTTCAGATCCTGCTTTTATGGAACATATAGTGAGAGCTATAGCAGCTGGAATGATAGCAAGAGCCTCCAGTACAGCTCCTAGATCAGGGGGAGTAGTCACCATAGTGCAATTGGTGAAGGGTATGAGAGAGATGGGTTGTATGACTTACCATGGCGAAGAGGATGCTGAGGTTGCTGAGCATTGGCTGAGGAAAGTGGAAAGAGTTATAAATCATATGCAGGTGCCAAAGGAGCTACGGGTGGATTGCGTGACTCAGCTATTGGTTGATACTGCCTACTCTTGGTGGGAGACTATTAGAGAGAGGAGATCAGGGGAGGTATTTAGATGGAGGGACTTTCGTGAAGAGTTTGAGGAGAGGTACTGTAACAACCAGGCTTTTCAAGCCCAAAACAATGGTAAATTTTTTATTTTTTATTTTTTTTATTTCCGTGAACCTGTTCCCTCACATTATCAAGATATAATCCATACATCAACAACAATCAACCTTTCATTTAAAAGTGAATCTTACACAAACCCATAGTATTATGTTTGCATGATTAGAAGTTCACATTAAAAATATGCATACATAGACATGAGTTTGAATTCCTATCTTACTAATAGTCATCACGAATTTAAAGAAAAGAATCTAATAAAAGTTATATGTTCAGTACATTGATTAATACAAAATACATCGTGATTTAGAATACAAACTACATGATTCCTTGCAAAAATAGGTCCCCGTGTATTGGTTTCCTAGGCACCTCGTTGGTGTGACGTCCCTGCTGCAGGACAAAACATTTAAGAGAATGCTATTACTTAATAATAATAATGATAATTAAATGGTCTCGTAGTTTAATGAAGCGTTAACATTATCCCATGTTTGAAGCATGACATTTATAGTTTCTTCATGTACTTGGTATAATCAACTCGTAGTACATATATAGATACACCAATTTTTTTGCAATCAACCATAATCTTAAACCTGGTTATCCTCTTAAGGCATTGTTTGCTGAGGTTAATCATTCACACACCCCGGTCATCCACTTCGGATGTCATCAATCAAAATTAATCAATCGTTGTCCTGGTCATCCATTCGGATGCCTTTAGTCGAAGCTAATCAATCATTTTTCCTGGTCATCCCTTCGAATGCCATTAGCCGAAGCTAATCAATCATTTGTCCCAGTCATCCATTCGGATACCATTAGTCGAGGCTAATCAATTATTTGTCCCGGTCATCCAATCGAATTCCATTAGCCGAAGCTAATCATTCATTTGTCCTGGTCATCCATTCGGATGCCATTAGCCGAAGCTAATCGACCCTTTGTCAACATTTAAGCATTTGACAATCTGATATTTGTTCTAACACAATATGGTAACATTCATGATAAAGTATTTCATTATTCAACGTATGAAAAAGAAAGGTGAAAGTCACCTACCTGCTCCACGTGTGGGTTGTTTTTATCTTGACAATGGTCCAATCCCGACCATACCACCTAAGACATCAATGGTCATAAATCAGTACATTTGTATCTTTGAATCACCTTCGTCACCACCCTTATTCCAAGAGTTCATATATTCACATTCAAGTGTTCCACATTTTACACCATCATACCATGAAATTGTTACTAGGAATTAAGTCATTTCTGTCTAGGAGATCTATTGTAGAAATCGGCAGTGAAAACTGGTTTGCTGCAGGCTGCCAATTCAGCAGCGAAAATTGTTTCGCTGCTGGTGCTATAATTTTGACAACGAAGACTGGTTCGCTACAGCCAACATGTTTTGTGGTAGTGAATGCTACTTCGCTGCAGACAACTCAATTTCGGCAGCGAGTCACAAATTCGCTGCAAACAATACAACTTCGGCAGTGAATACTAATTCGCTACGGACAACTCAATTTCGGCAACGAATCACAATTTCCCTGTAGGACACACAATTCAACAACGAATGCTAATTCGCTGCGGACAACTCAGTTTTGACAGCGAATCAAAAATTCGCTGCAGACAACTCAACTTCGGCAGCGAATGCTAATTCGTTGCAAATGACATGGTTTCGGCAGCGAAATCACAATTTCGCTGCAGAACACACAATTCGAAAGCGAATGCTAATTCGCTGCAGGAACTCAGTTTCAACAGCGAATCACAAATTCGCTGCAGACATCTCAACTTTGGCAGCGAATGCTAATTAGCTGTAGACAACTCAGTTTCGGCAACAAATCACAATTTCGCTGCAGAACACACAAATTGGCAGCGAATGCTAATTCGCTGCAGACGACACAGTTTTGGCAGTGAAATCATAATTTCGCTGCAGAACACACAATTCAACAGCGAATGCTAATTCACTGCAGGAACTCAATTTTGGCAGCGACTCACAAATTCGCTGCTGACATCTCAACTTCGGCAGCGAATGCTAATTCGCTGCAGACGACACAGTTTCAGCGGCGAATCACAATTTTGCTGCATAGCACACAATTCGGCAGCGAATGCTAATTCACTGTGGACAACTCAATTTCGACAGCGAATTACAAATTCGCTGCAAACCACTCAACTTTGGTGATTCGCTGGAGACCATTCAACTTCGGCAGTGAATCACAATTTCGCTACAGAACACATGATTCGGTAGTGGATGTTACTTCGCTGCAGATAACTCAACTTCGGCTACGAATGCTAATTCGCTGCAGACGACATAGTTTCGACAGCGAAATCACAATTTCGCTGCAGAACACACAATTCAGCAGCGAATGCTAATTCGCTGTGGACAACTCAGTTTTGGCAGCGAATCACAAATTTCTTTATATAGGGTTATTTTAGCATATCTTATTTAGAATATCTTGGGAGGTGTCAGCATCACTATATGAATTGAAATGAAAATATTATAGATCTACTTACTAAATACTTGATGACATAGCTTGTGTATGTAGTTCATTTAAAAAATAGATTTAAAGCCTTCAAAGATAAAAGAGTGTTATGATGATAATTGTTGTTACCTATTTTTGGGTCCCCACATAAAAAAAATGAGGAAAAAGAAAGAAAATAAAAAAAAGAATTATCCAAAGAAAAACAAAACCAAAAAATATATATCAGTGAGAAAAAAAACATTGATGCGCCTAGAAAATGGCCAAAGATTGGTTGAGGAAGTTCAAAAAATACAAAGATTGAAATTTTACAGTATATGTTTTACTGATGAATGCACTATTAACAAAGAAAATTCAATTTGAAGAAGAAAAGTCCAAAATCAAATGCTTATGGACTCAATTAGATTTTCTTGAAAGATTAATTGAGTTTATGAAGGGTTTGATAGCAAGAAAAATTGATTTTAAGTCAATTTAGACTTTAATTGGAAGAAATTAAAGTTTGGGGTCGAATTACAATTTTAAAGAATTAACTTGGTCAAATCATGAGCTTAATTGCATAAATATTGAAGTTTGATAGGCAATTAGGGATTTGATTGAAGAAATCCAAAACCAAGGACCAAACTGGAGAAGGTGCACGAATATAAGGGCTGAAATTTACCAAATCAAGGGCAAAATTGAAAAAATTAAAAGTTTGTTAATCAATTAAGGGTCAAAATGCATGAATTAACCAAGGACCAATGTAGAAAAGAGGCCCAACTTCAGGGCTGACATTTGAATTTGACAGGGATGCAATTGAATTAATTCTTAAAATTAAAATCTCAATTAAGGACTTGATTGATTAAATTGAAAATTAAGGACTGATTTGAAAATAGACACCTTTTGGAGCCATTTTATTTTAAATGAAATGGCACGTTTTGTTCAAAATGACACCGTTTCATTCATTATTCTTTTTTTTTAAAAAAAAAAGCTAAAAACAGTGTTGTTTTGAACGGCACTGTACATTTGCTTCTTCCCCTAAACGTGCTACATGTAGGGAAAGAAGAAGATTGTTCCCTTACAGGGTCTCGTCTCCCTCTCTCTTTCCCATATATCAAAAAACCTAACACAACCCACACCCATGGCCTACCACCAGATGAAAAAATAGAGGGGACAAGCCCTGCGGGCAGCTGCCCAACCACTCTACCCTTTCGACGCGATTGGATAGGGTAGGGTGGCTCTTTCCCTCTTTCCCCCTTATAAATATCCCCTCACCAGAATGTGAAAAGGGGGACAACAAGAAGACAGAAAGAACAAAAAAATAGAGAAAAACAGGGGAGAAAGAGAACAAAAGCAGAAAGAAAAATAGAGGAAGCAGAAAGGAATAAGAAAGGAAACACAAAAGAGAACAGAAAGAAGAGAACAGAAGAAAAACAAAGATGAGAAGAAAAAAAGCAACCTCTCTCTCTCTGTCTCTCTCCGCTGTTTGGAACGGTCACCACCAGCGCCACCATCAACGTCAGCAACTACGCTGCCCCCACTCTAGGTAATCTTCTCCCCCTTTTTGTTCCATCTTTTACCTGTTTTCCTTCTCAATTTCATTTGCAAGCAAAACGTGAGCAATTCACATTCTACAGCAAAGGAATTATAATTAGTCGGTTATTGTGCTCAACACAGTAACCAGTTAATGGTTTCTTGGGTTGGGCTAGGTCTAGCCCTATAAAAAGAAAAAGGTTTTGTTGGGCTTTCGGCGGGCCCCACTCTTTCAAGCTGAACTCGGCCCAATTTGTTTTGGGCTAGTCTTGGCTCGACTAGGGTGGGCTTAGCCCATGTAACTGGGCTAGTCCCAACGCAATATATTATTATAATATAATAATAATATATTATATTATATATTAAATAAAAAACAAAAAAAAAGTTTTTCAAAAATCCTTTCAAAAAATTTATGATTTTAACATGTATTTTTCTAACAAATTTGCTTAAAAATACAACATCGGTATTAAAATACCTGATTTTCTCATAAATGTTACAAAAAATATATAGAAAAACATAAAAAAAAAATATTGTTTTCTTACATACAACTAAGTCTCTCAAAGATATAAGAAATTTCATATCATATTTTCATACAAAACAAAAATTCAAAAAAAAGTATTTTTTAGCTTTAATAACTAGTTTATTAAAGTCATGAGAACTAGGCCCATATTTCAAAAATACTAAAAATATATTTTGTTTCCTTTTAGTATCTGGGATTACGAACTTATACGTATGTATTCCTGATATAGACATTAGAAAGGTTAGGTTTTTACCCTTTAGAATAAGAATCTCCTTACTGATAAGGATTTTTCTCAAACCTTAAACAAACCGAAAATTAGAAAAAATAACAATACTCTAGTTATATAAGATAATTAAACAATGCAGTTTACCTTAGGGAAGGCGTATGAGGGGTGCTAATACTTTCCCTCTACACAACTAGTCCCCGTTTCCGATCTCTAAGACTAGTTAGGGTTCCTAGTTACCAAAATACTAGGTGGTGGATCTCATTCTCTCTTTTCACTGTTAAAGGACAAGAATTCCTTGTCCTGTCTATTTCCCCACACCATATACAATTCGTTATACTAGGAGGATGTTCGTTGCAACGCCGCATACGTGCGACAATCACTTCACCTAGTTGACTAGAGATTTCAAGATCTAGATTTAAAGGAAAAACTATGTCATGTGACATTCTTAGTAGCACTCATAAATAATTATTTCCTACATATTCTTATTATGAATAGGGTGCTACCTACAGCTTGTTAAGGGTGAGTTATGTTTTTAATGATTTTCATATCTTTGTTGACCAAATATAGTATAACAAATACTTTTAATAAAAAAATTCTCTATATAAGTGAGAAATATGGTTATTTATTTAAGAATTTTAAAAATTTGAATTTTATAACGTACTGAAGAAATTTGGAGTTGTTTAAAGCCAAAATAAACACAAAGGTAAGAACTAAAGGAAAACTCTTGGTAGATAACTATGTGAGTATTATTGTCTTTGTTTACACAAAAGGCTAAGCAATGCAGAACATCATGTTTACTAATTATCCAAGTAAATCCAATAATTCTTCACCAAAGATCCAGAGCTAAAATATTCCTATGCTGACACAGTGATCTACCAATTCATTATCTCTTTATGAATCTTCAAGTCTTCGTATAATGATTAGACAATTTACATTCATGAGAGATATTGTTATAATTTATTTTTAAAAACATCATTAACGAGTATATTTGCGATCAAATTAAAAGAGGAATTCACTCACTTTTTTTGTTAATACTTCGTAGAAATTATTTTCCAACAAAAGTATTTTAATATGGAGCATTAACATGTTTTAAATAAAATTATTTATGACTAAGAAATTAATTTTAAAAAAAAATTTCTTGGCCTTTTTTTAACTCAAAGCCATCAATCCCATATTGCAAGATTATAAGATTTCTTATATATAGTGAGAAATTGACTTAAAATTAGACCCACATGAAAAAACAATTAATTTGAGAAAAGTATATTTAAATTGATAATAAAAAACAACAAAACATATGTCTTATTCCCATGTAATATTCATGAGTAATGTTTTTTTTTTTTAAACTGTGCATGTTACTTTAATCCATAATAATTCATAAAGTAATTGCTAATATTAACATAAAAAATTCTTATCTAATTTAAAAATTATGGCACAAACAGTTTTTCAAATATCATTTTAATAATTTTATTTAAAGAAAAAATTATTCTAAAATATAAAAAATAAAATGAAATGAAAAAAAGGAAATGTGAAGGACCAAAACAATCAACCCTAGGCATGCTTGGGGCTTAAAGGACGACCCAGTCGATTTTGGTCTTGTAAGGGCAAGATAAGTGCCCCTAGGGCCTAGGTGACTAGGCCCATAAAAAAACCCAGACGCGTTTGGTTTTCTCCTTTAATTGAACGAACAACATGTCATCCACTTAGAATGATAACATGATCTTCACTACAATAAATTTCAGCCACCTTCAATGGATGGAAAATTGGGTTTCAAGTTATTTGGAGCTTGAAAATCCAAAATTCAACTATGTTCAACCTAGGAATACCTAAGAAAACATTTTAGAAACTTTAATAATTCCATTTACAATCTTAAAATACCCTCTATTAATTCTAAAAACTTTATCAAACCCCTCTTCAATACAAACCTTTTTTAGTCCAAATTAACTTTTTTTAGCATGATTAATGGCCTAAACCACCTCTATCAAACTCTTTTCAAGACAAACCCATTAACATCATATTGATTTTTTTATGGTCAACCAAAAAATAATAGCCCGACCCAACTTGCTATATATTGTTCGTTTTGGGCCTTAACGCCCTCACGGTTTTGTTCCTGGTGACGCGAGCCTACATTTGAGCCTGACGCCCCAAAACACGTATGACAAGTTACAACCAACACTCTTAATAAGAACAGCTTCCAATCCCTCACCCGCTGATGTGGGATATGAAAATCCAGCCCACTTAACGAGCTCGATGCCCCCGTCGGTACAACCAGACAACAGTAAGGTTTGGCTCTGATACCAAAAGTAACAACCCGGCCCAACTTGCCATATATTTTCCACTTTGGGCCTCAACGCCCTCACGATTTTGTTCTTGGTGACATGAGCCTGACACCTCAAAACGCGTATGACAATTGCAACCAGCACATAAGAACAGCTACCAATCCCTCACCCGCCGATGTGGGATATGAAATCCAACTGTAACATCCCCCATTCCGGGATGAAAACAACAATCTCATGTCAACTGATTGTGCATCAAAAGTATCATTAAGTCTCTTATTTTACATATGTATTTATTATTTTTATTTGGGTTTTTTATAATAATTGATGTGCTTTTTTAGTAATGAAGTTTCTTTTAATGTTTCGATAGGTTTTTGGAGCTTAAATGAATTATTTCAGAAAATTCAACGTCGGAATTCGAAACAAAGAATTGAAGAGAAATTTAGTTAAAGATTGAAGAAAATCTTGGTTCAAATAAGTGCTTCAAATTTGCCCCAAAAATCAATTATATTCCAATTCTAGAAAAGAATATCATATGATCCATTTCAAGCCCAAACTTGTCTTATGTTGTGTGCAAACTTCAACCATCAAACACTTAAGGTTTTAATGTCAATCTTAGCCCAAATAATAGGTACATTTGTATTCTTATTTGATGCTTAAATTCAGCCCCAAATCAGCCTCAAATCAGCCTCCAAATCAGCCCAAGCACAATCCATGATCTTACATGTCCACACAACAAATAACATTTGATTTATTTTGGATAATTCATTGATCCAAGAGGGCAAGCTCATGGATGGAAAGCTGGAGGGGACATTGTCACATTATTTTGGGTCAAAAAGAAGAAAGAGACAGCTCACAAAGGAGGAAGAAAAACGTGCACCAAAGTGTTCTCCAAGCTGGCCTGATTTGATTTTC
>Ga0325411_1003937_pt1 | contig 16687 bp, 10 predicted proteins | sample PopdelMetagenome_13_FD_206181 | JGI IMG/M metagenome (GOLD analysis project Ga0325411, IMG submission 206181) | Populus deltoides microbial communities from Bellville, Georgia, United States - Xylem-PdIQD-R4 | ecosystem: Host-associated > Plants > Phyllosphere > Stem > Wood/Secondary xylem...
ATAGTGGTATTAAACTTTATTTAGCCTGACCCTGACGAATAAATCAGGTTATTTATTATTCAAATTAAGTTTTAAATTAAACTAGAAAGAAATTCACTTAAAAAAGCTTAATCAATCTGAGTTTGGACTTTAAAAAATAAAATGATTATTATTTAATTTTTTTTAAAATATTAAAACAAAATTGTTTTAAACTAACCTATATAAACGAGATCATGTTTAATAACATTTGCAAATAAGATCTCCCGTTTCCTTAACTAGAAATCTAGATTTGATTTTTTAAAAAAAAATCAAGAAAGTTAGGTGTTTCGTGGAAACCTCATGATGATGATGAATATGGACCCATATAGGTTCCCTTTCAAGAATTACATTCCTAACCTAGGGCCATTAATAGCGATGGACTCCACAACTTTATTCTCTTAATAGCCAAGATATTTAACTAATTAATAAACACTCTTTAGTTATTAAACTCGGTCCGGGGTTGACCCAGTCAAGGGGTCGAGTCCCGGGTTTCAAGGGTCAACCCGGGTCAACTCGGATCAACCCGGAAAAATTAAAAAAAATAAAGTTTTAATATTTCATGTGAAAAAATCCATGTAAATATATATTATACATATTATGAAGTTTAAAAGAATATTTTAAAAAGTTTTTTATCCCACATTAAAAAAGATATCATGTTAAGCTTTTAAGTTAAAGTATTTAAACTAAAATTTTTTTTTATCCCACATTGAAAAAACATAAATTTTTTCATGAGAACATAGAATATATATATGAAAGGGTTTCAAATCCCACATTGAAAAGATAATATGTTATCCTTTTAAGTTGAAGTATTTAAACCAAAAGGTTTTTTATCCCACATTGAAAAAACATGATTTTTTTCTTTGGAACATAGAGTATATATACTAATGAATTTCAAATCCCACATTTGAAAAAAAAAAACCAGGTCTCGTCCGGGTCGACCCGCCGGGTCGCCCGAGTTTGGCCGGGCTGTTGCCACAGCCGATCTTTTATTAAACCCGGACCGGTCCAGCCACCGGATCGACCCGCCGGGTTTAATAACAGTGCTCTTCAGCCGCCAAAGCTTGCTTCGTTCATGGTGTCGCTGGTGACAAAAATATTTCACGTGGGGATTTGCTTAAGAAACCTTTTCTTTTTCTTTTTCTTTTTCTTTTTTTTTTCATCATCAACTTGACGGTACCATGAACTTCACTTCTGAAGGATTAACCCAAGAAAGGAAGAAACCGTCCACTTTGAGGCTCTAGCATTGGCAGCAATGCCTTGCTGGTCAAAACACAAAATCATTGACGATATATTTTCCGATCTTTTAATTTTTGGCCATGAAAAATTGCTATTATGTGTATTTTATAAGTAGGAAATTGCAAGGATCTTTAAAGAGGATGTTGAATTATTATTTATGGTAGGTATAGTTTGGTGCGAAGTTACATTCTATTTCTAATTAATTTAGCAAATGTGAACTTATATATATATATATACTAGTTACATGCCCCGCGCGATGCTGCGGGTCAATTATTTTTTGCATTTTATAAAAAGTTAAGATCTAAAAGTATTAGGTTTTTTTTGCAAAGTTATACCCAAGAGTCTTAGGTTTAGTTGCAACGCCTAATCCAAGAGTAATATTTATAATATTAATAATAACATTAAACTTGCATGGCCGAAATTTAAGTGGGTTTGACTACAATACCAGACCCAATAGCATTGGATGTGGGTCTAGCTGCAAGGTCGTGTCATAAATGTGTGATAATTAAATAGATTAGTTAAAAAGAAAAAAATAAAGAAAAAAAACCAACAGGAAAATAAAAACTAATGAAGAAAAAGAAAAAAAATATGAATTAACTGGGTTAACCCTTCAAACCAGGTTAACCCGGCATACCTTAAATTCGCATCGTGAAAGTTTGATAATTAAAAAGGAAAAAAAAAAAACTAATGGATTAACCTAGAATTAACTGGGCTAACTCGTCAAACCAAATTAACCTGTCAAACCCGGAATCCTTATCATGAAAGTTTGATAACTAAATAGAAAAAAAATTAACATTAACAATTTAAATTAAAAAAAATAATTAAAAAGAAAAAAAACAAAAGGATGAGCCTTTTCACTGTGGACTGCACTGTGCAGTCCACAGTCAAATGCATAAAAACAACAAAAAAATAAAAAGAAAAACTAAAGGCATCAGCGGAGAACTACTTCGAAAAAAATTTAATATTAATAAACTAATTTAATTAAATAAAATTAATTAAAAATAAAAAATAAAAGAAAAAAAACCTCTAAGAAGAAAAAAAAACCAAATAGAAAGAAATTTAACATTAACAACTAAACTAAACGAAAAACAAATAATTAAAAAGAAAAAAAAAATTCAGGTTAACTCGTCAAACCAGGTTAACCCGTTAAACCCGGGATCCGTGTCATGAATGTCTGGTCACTAAATAAAAAAAAGTGAACATTAACAAACTAAACTAAACGAAAAAAATTAATAAAAAAAATTAAAAAAAATCCGGGTTAACTCGTCAAAACATATTAACCCGTTAAACCTAGGATCTGTGTCATGAAAATCTGATAACTAAATAAAAAAATTTTAACATTAACAAACTAAATTAATTTAAAAAAAATTATGAAAAAAAAAACAAAAAAAAAATTTGACGGGTCAACCCAGAATTAACTGGGTTCACCCGTGAAACCAGGTTAACCCGTGAAACTCGAGATATGTGTCATGAAAGTTTGATAACTAAATAGAAAGAAATTTAACATTAACAAACTAAACTAAATGAAAAAAATTAATGAAAAAGAAAAAAAGCAAAAAAAATATATTTCTGGGTTAACTTGTCAAATCAGGTTAACCCGTTAAATCCGGAAAACGTGTCATGAAAGTCTGATAACTAAATAAAAAAAATTAACATTAATAAACCAAATTAAACAAAAAACTTTTGTTAGAAGAAAAAAAATAAAGAAAGAAGCCAAAAAAAATCCCGAAAGGCATAAAAAACAGCTAAAAAAATAAGACAACTTAAAAAAAAAAACGGATCAGTGTTTTACTGTGGACTGCACTGTGCAGTCCACAATAAAACACTGATCCGTTTTCGTATATGTTACAATTAATTAAAAAGAAAAGAAAAAAAATTTGGGTTAACTCGTCAAATCAGGTTAACCCGTCAAACCCGGGATCCGTGTTATGAAAATTTGATAACTAAATAAAAAAATTAACATTAACAAACTAAATTAAAGAAAAAATTTTCATTAAAAGAAAAATACACAAAGAAAAAAGCAAAAAAAAAACCATAAAGGCAATAGAAAACCAAAAAAAAATAAAAAATAAAAACAGAAAAACAAAAAAAAGGGGAAAAAAACAAAAAAAACAAAAAAAAAAGAAAAAGAAGAAGACAAAAAAAATGGGAAAAAAAAACAAAAAAAAAACAGAAAAACAGAAAAAATGGGGAAAAAAAAAGAAAAAGAAGAAGATAAAAAAAATAAAAAAAAAAAACAGCTCATCTTTTACTGAGACAGTGCACTGAGCCGTTTTAGTTTTTTTGTTAATGTTGCTCCTAAGAAATGTAAAAAAAAGACTCTGTTGTGACACGTGCTCTCCATTTAAAAAACCATCTTAATTACCCCTCTATGATAGCTAAGTGGATGGTTTATACAGAGGGTAAGTACTGGGGTTTTTTTCCTATGGAATGCTGAGGAAAAAAAGGAGAAATGAGCAGAAAATTCTCATGATTTGGGATTTTATTAATCTTGCTTTACTCGTGGTGAAAATGGTACGCAACTGAGACAAGATTATTGACTTCCGGAATCGGCTGTGAGCTTTTCTCTTTGCAGAAGTGCCGACGCATGGATGCACATGGATGAAGAAGCAATATATATATTCTACCAGTATCACTACTTTATAAAAGTTATATTATAATGCGTGCATTATATCACATGATTCTTGGTCAAGCCTGCGCGCGCAAGTGGCTAGCTCTGCTTAATTATCCTTCGTTGTTAGGTAAAAAATGCAGAAATTCTTTACTATTCTTCATCGACCTTTTCTTGATTATTTAACTCTAAGCTACACGTAAAGTATCGCCGGTTTAAGAAAAATAATAAGAAAACAACCACGTGGAAGCACTTGTCAAACGTTAATCAGCAAGCGCTGTCTCTAATTTGATCATTTACAGTTCGTGCATTAACGAGCTGTTGGCATCGAAGGAGAGAGAGGCCTGTAAGATAAGGAGAAGACATTTCAGCTCCTGTGAAGACATTAATGAACCTCCTCTCTAATTCAACGGTTTGACTTTGAATAACAGTGTCCGTTACTAACACACAGGGGATTTTAATGCATGTGTTATCCGCTTATCTTCAATGCAAGCAAGTGGCAGAAACCTGTAGAGTGAGAAACCAGGATGGTCTACGTGGCTATCCGGATAAGGTTTAACTCTAATAAAATGGAAATTGTGGGCAACGAGGAAGGTTCGGACTTCAAGTGAGAGAGGGAGAGAGTGGGGAAGGAGGCTGTTTTCACAGAAGATATATTAATGTAGGATATGGTTTAAACATTTGGTTTTCTGTGTGTTGAACGCGAAAAAAAGACCCGGCCCCTGATTGATAGAGAAAAAGGAGAAATAATATAAGCAAAATAGACATCTGTACCAAGTGAGGCATTTTTTTTAAAGTATAGTGTTTTTTTTTAAATCCATAAAATAATTTCTTAATTTTTTTTTTTTTTTTAACATGTAAACCGCCCCCATACTTGCATACACTAGAGCCTAGATTTTACAACATGCAACCATTCATCTGAGATATAAAAAACACACAAACAACTAAAAATAAAGATAAAAAAAGCTTCCCTTTAATTTATGCAATTCCCCAGATATACCGTGGACCTGTTATGGGCAGAAGCGACAAACCGTTTAGTATTAGTATTATACGCAGAAACGACAAATTCGGTACATGGCGGTTTGTTTTTCTTGTTTATTACTCAAAGTATTGTTTTTGTTAGCAAGACCAAGAACGAGTTCCGAGGCTATTTCGTCTCCTGGACATTCAGAAGGGTGTTTAGGTACTTTCACACAATTCCCATCTCGAACCCTCGGAAATTCAACCGTTGGAGCGTCAATTCACGCGGTGACGACAAAGGCAAGTTCAATTAGTCAAAGTAATGAAAAGGTAAAGCTGCAAAAATTCCTACGAAGGATTTCACTTTAGCCTCCCAAGACTACAAATATTCAAACAGATAAGGGGGCACAGCAATCAGTTCCTTGAAATTCAAGCGATTCAAAGCATTTTCTGCTGTCACAAGCACCCTGTACGTACTACTATAGTTGTTTCCTCAAGAACACACAACATAAATCATTCATGTTTTCGTACAAGTAAAACCATAAGATGAATTATAGAACAGAGTTTTCGTGAACTTGAAAGAAAAATCTATTCACACCAGTACTTGAAACAAGCCTTTTGGATTGATAGCATTCTTTGTTGCAGACAATTGTTATGAAGCTATGGAACTTCCCAGCAAAATGTAAAGCCTGAAGCTCTGTGCTTCCACAATAAGAGCATTTTCGCTCTGAGGATCCAGCTTAAGCATCCCCGCTTAGCTGCAGAAGCAACTCACTTCATAAGCAACAGTAACCATACTCTATATACGAAATGACCAAATAAAAATAGCAAGTTCTTGAATTGAATTTCACCTATTCCAATTGGAATCCAATCCAATCCACGAAACAATTAGTAGACCTGGGTCCGAGGACAAAAAAAATAAAATTATACTCAACCAATGCATCGTCACACAGGTTTTCGATTCATAGATATTAGGGCAAAATATTATAAATCGGCCCTGATTACCGAAGATAACCAAATCCAATCGCTAGTCTTAATCCCTTCGACCCTGCATATAGATTACTGAGCATTGATCATCAAAATATTACAAGTCAAGAGTCAACAACTAACTCATTCACAAAGCCCACACGGAAAGAAGCCAACCACCCATGACCAATTGCTCTCCTCTCAGTCGAGATTCCACAATAACCACTGTACTAAACTGTTGAAGACCGATCAGAATACCTAATTCAATGCTCTTTTTAAAAAAAAAAAAAAAACCAAACCCTTCGTCGCTCAAGAATAAAAGAATAAGTACAAAGAATCGATAAAAAAATAAAAACATCGAGGAATAGAACTGCGAAGCCATGTGGACTTAAATATTAAAAATGGTTTTGTTTCAGGCCTCACCTCACGCAGCTCGAGACTGCACGAGTCTGTTCGCTCTTCATCGTCAGATTCTGTTCTGCTTCCACTCAAGAAAAGAATATAAAATCATCAGTGCGTGACATAAGAAGGATTTAATAAAAAAAACAGAGAAATCAAAAAATTGGAGATTACCCTTTATCCCTTGTTGCTTTCTGGATTGCACTGACGCAAAAATCGCCATCTCTGTGATATATTGAATTTGATTAAAAGAGAGACTGGCAATTGATAGGAACAAAATGCAGAATCAATTGAGCCTCATCTGGTAAAAAAAAACACTGTACTCTGAATACAAAGCACAGGAGCAGAAGGAGAATTACAAAATAAAAATAAAAACTCAAGAAATTATGTTATTTGTATTAGCCATTCTTCTTACAATATCATCCGAGAGTTTTATTATATTAGCAGTAAAATGATACCCTTACACAAAAAGCAGAAGGGGTTTTGATTTGATCGGTTATATCATGTAGGATCATATAATCTGTTCTTCAATATATATATATATATATATATAAAGATCAAAATTTCATGGCTCATCTTCAATAACTGCGGCCAATCCAGTCACTATCTTAATCCCAATCTGTAAACTCTTGGGCTTAACCTCAGGTGGCTTCCATTCTTTCACCACTAAAACCTCGTCTTCAGCGACAGAACCTTCAGATGATAAAGCATACACAGATCCACCCGATTCAGTATCATCCGCTACCGTATTCTTCTCTTGGCAACTCAGTCCAAGCTCAGCGATCTCATTCTGAACCAAAGTCTGCTCCCTTTCCAGTTGAGGATCTGTTTCCTTTGAGCTAAGTGGCGGTGTGGTTCGCGTATGAGGAGAAAGCCATTTGGCTTTGATGTATTCAGTTTTTCTCCATGGCGGAGTTGGCATTCCCTTTTTCTTAAGGCTCTGCTTTGCCGCATCCGATACAATAGCAATAATCTTCTGGAGACGATCAGCTTTGCCTACGAAGATGGAAGGTAGAATTTGGAGAAGAGATTTGTAGCTCTTGGTTGATCGAGCTATCTCAAATTCTGATCTGAAATCAATGTCAATTAGCAGCCTCTCGCCTGAGATGATCACGTCTATATATTCGTATTCCCCTGTATTTAGAACAAAACTATACATTATTTCCCATAATTTATTCCATGTAGCTGCTTTGATTACAATTCATATTGATGTGCATTCGCAAGTTCTTCCCTAAATTCGTGATTCAGCATTTCCCCCCCTAAAACGCATCGCAACACAAAATAAAAAAATATTCCCAAACTCAACGATTTTCTTGTTTCCGACATAAGAGAGAGAAATGTTTCGTTTTTTTTTTTTGGTTAATTGTATGGGAGAGTTTGTTGTTCCAGGAACCAAACAGAAAAGGAAGAAAATATATATATATTTTATGCAATTTAGGAAACAGACATCAACACAGTTTATCCATTTTTTTAAGAGGGGGGAAGTACCGGCGGGATAAGATGGGGCTTTTTCCCAGCGAGATTTGCAGATAGACGCGTCATATCCGAGACCCAACAAACCATCGGTAACAATCTTCCTGCAAACATCATCTTTTCGCTTAGAGATCTTGTTTTTATCAACAATCTTCGCTGTATCCGCCAGCATATTCCTCTCACAAATACTTGCACACGGCACCAAACTCTGCCCCCATAGAAGAAACCCAGTGATTTTAGCAAACGAAAACATTAAAAAAAATATTCAATCCCACACCATTAATTTAATTACCTTCAGAATTTCACACGCTTCGGCAGAAGAGGAAAGGTTAGAATCTCCAAAACCACCAAACGAGTCGAACTCGTCTTCAGAGCTATCGTTACAATTTCTGTTGAAGCAGTTACAGCGATTACGGTTACACCTAACCGATGTTTGCTTATCGTTGTTCTCCTCGAGGAAGTTCTGCACCATCTTCGCCAAGCAAACCGAGCTCGGCTCGAACTCGTTAGAGCCGTCCTTCAAATGCGACTCCTCGATGGCTCCGACCTTCTCAGCAGCTGAATTTCTCAGGAACTGCCTCTCAAACAGCCGCTTCAATCGCGATTTCACCACAGGCTTTACTGGCTCGAACCGGTGAGCGACCGACTCATTCAGTGTTTGATAATCAATTGGCTGGATCTTCATCGGAAAAGGCATGATCACTATGATCAACGACACTAGAATGAAAAAACCCTCCCCACTCTATAAAATCCTCACCTTCATTTTTTAATTATTAATTGCTGCAAATATAGTACACAAAAACCTCAAAAACCCTAAAATACTACCGGTAATTAAATGAAGTTAGTGGAGCTTTAAAATGCTCTGCTCTACACATCGATTAAATGAAGCAGCAGAAACATTGATAACTCCACGCAGAATGAGATCAGCAAATCAAAACGACACGGAAACCCAGGATTTTGCCGCGTTTACCAAAACTTTTCTAATTTTGAGAGACTCTTAAAAGAATCAAGACCCCCTCTATGTTTCTTGAAGTTCTAATTATTATAAAGCAATAGTATTATATTTTCCTCTTATTTGTAAGCCAAAGCATGGAATAACTTCTAGACTCTGCTAAGTAAAAGTCGCTTTTGCTTAGGGTTTCTACAAAAATACGATTAAAGTTCCCGAAATACGCGACGGCACGATAACGTCACTCTTTCACTTTGGAAATTGAACAGTAGACTACAATAGCTAGCCGGGTCCTCCATTTTACGGTTAAGAAGTTCAACTTCCGGCGAACAAATGATCGCCAGAGACTCGACCAAAAAAGTACACAGAAAAGAGAGATGAAAACGAGAGCTTTCAGTTGCAGGGTGATTTTGATTTTGTGTGAGAGAGAAGGAGAGGATGAAAACCAGACGCGAGGAGCGTGTGACTTTTAAAGAGGAAAGAGCGCTGACTAGGATTGATTGTCCACGTGCATGCCTACGTGGCAATCGCCCTTAAGGGAGGCACGTGTCGTGGAACGAATCACTGCAGGGTCTGCAATGCTTTTTACTCGACGCCACGTTATGGGCTTGGTGAAGATTATAGCTCAACTATATATATTAACCCAAAGTTCTATTATATAAAACAGTATTCTCTTCTCAATCTGGCCAGAAAATTCATCTAAAAATTGACTAGTTGGCAAAAAACACATCGACCAGCAAGAACACGATGTACCCACGATCATGTGTGCTGTAGGGATTTCGAAGCAAACTTTCATTGTCATAATTCAGAAATAAAAAGAACCATTGATTGATCAACGGCACCCCATCAAACAAAGGGTGCCCACGATCGTGAATAAGTCAACAATTTTGACGAAAGGAGTGATAATTATTTAATGGCACCGGTCAATTTTTACAGATATTGATTGTGAGCTCGATTTTAACGATCCTTCAAAAATTTTGAAAGGAAGAAAAGATGTTTCATCTATTGGGATGTCACTATCTGAACCCAACTGGTAATATTTGAATATTTTTCTCAAATTCTTGAAAACGAAAAGAATACCCCATTATATACATACAAATAAGAGATGTAATCTCGCAATTGAGGTCATGGTCTAGCAGGGAAAGGGACTTGCATCTCGGTTCGATCCTCTCTATACATGCATGTCACCCCGCGATGCCTTACCTGTCCACTGGGCTTGCAGGGTGTTCAGTGGGTCCAGGAATTAGTCGTGGTGCGCGTAAACTGCCCCGGACATCTCGGCTTATCAAAAAAAAGTGATCTTAGATAAAGACCAAAGTTTGCCTGCTGATATGCTCTGCTTTCTTAGAAACCCGACCAGTGTACTCTCCTGATTGGATATGAGCAACAAGTTTTATGTCCTCGGCATATAGATTACTGGAGATGTAACAGGAGAAAGACTTTTATGAGGAGGGCTACTCGCCCCAAACTAGAGGAGGATATCAATGTGTCACCTCGTTTTGATTTGGGATCAAATTTAATGATCCCGTGTCTCCTATTGTTTCTTTTAGTCTTGTATCAAAACCAAAACTCTTCTTAAAGGGAAACAACATCTCTCTTTTTAGAGATAGACTTGACTCTTCTTGGGTCCATGTTTTTGTTTAAAGGCACAAAAAAAAAAAAAGGTGATGGTAACAAATAATGTAATAACGTATCTAAAATGATTTCTTTTCTCTTAGATTTGAACAAAAGGTGAGTCAAGGTCTTATCTATGGAGTGGTTTTCAGAAATCAATGAAAATGAAAGTAGAAGAACAACTAGGGCAAAAACGACTAGGGTTATAAATAAAAAAATCTTTTCACTCCTATCGTCGGATGAATGGCTTTTCATGAAATTAAAAATCATGGGTTCAACCTGCTTTATAAAGTGCTCTTAAATTTCTTTACACGTGGAAAAATATTTCATTTATGTTATTTTATGTGTATTTTTTTATAATTTTAATATTAATAATTAATAAAAAAAGATATTTGAAAAAAAATTATCTTAATATATTTTTAATTGAAAATACTTTTGCAAAAATACTTTATACCGTACTACCAAACATACATTTAGGCTTTATTTGATAACATGACACACCGTAATGCCAAATGGATGCTTTGAGGGGAATCGTAATCATGTTTTAAGTGTGATATGATCTAGACACGTGTTAGAACTTTAATATAAAATCAATCAATTCTAGCTTTGGTTAAATTTTTTTTAATTGAATATAAATTTAAAAATTTTATAATATATAAAAAGTAATTCGTGATATTTTATTAGTTATATTTTTAATTTTATTTTTTAAAAAAGATAGATACAGGAGGGAAAATCTCAAGTAAAGATATTTTAGTGTAATGGACAAGTGGAAAGATGGTGGTTGTACTGCATGGAATCATGACTAATAATGAATTTTGTGATAGTTTGGATTTATTTATCTAAAAAAATGCATACAGGAAAGAAAACAAATTGAATTTTGTATCGGGTGTTTTCCTTTTGTATTTTTGTGTATTTTTTTGTGTAAGATCATAGCTAATAGTGCTTTGCAAAATCTCAAAGGTTACAGAACAAACAGATGCTACATGTTTTTTTTTGTTAGAGGAGTAATCCATATTTTTAAAACTTGACTGAGAGTTAAACTTTAAATATGGATAGCAAATATTAACGCAAAAAATATTAAAAAAATTAATTAAAATAATATTATTTTGATAAAATAAAGAATTTAACCAGGTCAAGAATCAACTAGAGTTTTTAACTAAATTATGTCAGATTAATTTTTTTATATAATTTTTTTCAATCCAAACCAGTCTAGGTTCTAGATTTTGAGTCAATTTATCAAGTTAATTCAAGTTTTATAATTATAAACTTATCATAATTGTCATGCCTAGTTTGAGTCTAGTTTAGAAAAAGTAAAAATAATAAGATGTTTAAATTATTGGGTAACCTATAGGTTATTGTCCCCGTCATTTTCTCCATCATTTTCTTCACCATAATGAAATTATTTATTTTTTTAAAATCATTCATGTTGACTTAATTGGATTTGATTTTTTTTTATTGTGACATTTTTTTAATTTAAAATAAAACTCCATATATGTTAAACTTTGGGTCATATGTTTTTTAAATCAAGTCACAAGACCAAACTGATTTTAACAAATACGTAACAAAATAGAAGTCCACAGCAGGGTCCATAATTGCTATACCTAGATTAACAAGACCTCTGCCTTGTTACAATGATGCAGTTAGATGTTCTGCTGGTATTTTATTTTTTTTTTAAACAAGCTTTTGCTTTAATTTTATTTTTTTTTTTAATGTGGATGTTCGGGTCAGCTTGCATGTACCTCGACTAATCCCACGAGCCCTGAAGTTAACGATCATATAAACCTCTAGTAACTATCATATTAATAACCACGTGGCTGAAACTTAAAATTATAAAAAAAATAAACCCTTTGGATCTAAATTTTTAGTCCGAATATCTACTATATGTTGAGATTGGAACCCAAGATCTTGAAGGTAATCTATCAAAATCATCCAATGAAAATATTACAAAACTAAATTATTGTTTAAGAAATGAATTAAATACTATTAATTACTTATTAGTAGCCACTTGTTCCTTCTTTTTCCAAATATTTTACCTTATAAAGCAAGCACAAAATCACCTTCTTCTCAAAAATTTCGTTGACAAAAATGAATCCTCCTCCAATGACAAAACTTATTAAAACTTTATCTTATCTCCCGGATCTCAGAGATATCGGCGTATTTTTATTTGCAATAGAAATCACACACACACACACTTACTTTGTGTGTTTAGTATTGCAATGAAACATACTTTTTAAAAATATTTTTTATTTATAAATACTTCAAAATAATTTATTTTTCTGTTTTCTTAATCACCTCTGTGGATAAATATGACATGAGACGGATTTCATAGTTTTCTTTCTAGGACCAGAGAAACCCTTGAAAGGTTTTGTAAGAGGGGCATGGCAGCTCCTATATTCTTTCCAGGACCAGAGAAACCCTTGAAATGAAGATTCCATAACCAAAACTAGAACTTCATGAGGCCTGTCTTTCGGATCTCTGTATCCTTTCCCACAAAACAATGGACAGCGTGGCATTTAATTCAACCTTCTTGCTTCACCGGCACCTCCATGAGTTTGACAAATGTGTGATAACGGAGAGAATAGGTAATTTCACACTGATCTCTGTCAACATCTTTCATAATGGCTGTGAGAAGGCTCGTCGTCTACCGTAAATTTCCCAGTTCATGAAGATGGTCGGTCATGCATGGTTCTTCGGATATCCGAAACAAAAGAGTACTCTCCAAAATATACTCGTGGCTGTGGGATTGGGCAAGAAGTTAAATTAGTCACCAGGATTGTCAGGAAGAGTTTGTAAGAAATTAATTTCCTATAAATAAACAGTTAGGATGGAGACTGCTTTGCTAAAATACAATTGATTTGATTTTAATACGTGAAAACTAATTTAATAATAGTTTTTCCAGATAATGTTTGACAAATGTGGATCATTATTAATAATTGACTGATAATGATTTAAAATTTAGAATTTAAAAAAATAATATTTTATAGTTAGATGATGGGTAAATCAAATGTATTTTTTGATGAAAAGCTCTTAATACCTAAAAACATTTCTGTTAGGGTGAGTTTGAGAATTCTTGGATATTTAAATTAATATTTTTGTAAAATAAATACAGTAAATATATTAAAAATATTAAAATTTAAAAACATAGTTATTTTTTTAGTACAAAATATTTTAGAATGGAATTCATCAAACTTTTACCTGTATGTTTATAGAGTATTTATATCCCATGTCTATAATATTTGTAGATGCTTTTGTTTCCTTTTTTATCTTATTTGTTTGCTAAAAAGTTTTTTTTAAGTAATTTTTTTAAAAATTAAATTCCTGAAAAATAAATTATTTTCTAATGTTTGGTGGTGTTATGGAAAATAAATTGGAAAATATTTTATAGTATTTGGTTATTTTATAGAAAATAAGCTGGAAAATAGCTTATTAATTTTTTATTTTTTTTCAAGTTTATTAAAATAATAAGAAATAAATCTTACAAATTAAAAAGTTGAATGAGAATAAAATTGAAATAATTTCATAAATTATCTAAAATAAAATAAATAATATTCCAAATAATGGAGATCAAATCTAACAAATAAAAAAATTGAAAGATAATGAAATTAAAATAATAATAATAATAATTTTATAAATTATTTCAAATAAAATAAGTAACAATAAAAAAAATAATGACCAAATTTGATAGATAAAAATTTTCAATTAAAAAAAATGATAAAAGAAAAGTAAATAACAACCATAAAAATAAAGATTAAAGTTAATATAAAAATAAAATTAAATCAAATTTTAAGGGATGAAGTTAAATAAAAAAATATTCAAATAAAATATATATCAATTAAAAGTTTGAAAATCAAATTTGATATAATAAATAAATACTATGATATTTCTAAAAAATATTTTCCATCCAAAATAAAAGAAAAATATTTTTTTTTAAATCAAGTTAAATTTTTATTTAATTGAAATGTGTTTTTTATTGTTAAATTTTGCTTGTTATAAATATAAAAAAAAATTTATAATTTTTAAAAAACTATTTTTCGCACCCCTCGGATGGGTGTCACTTTCCAGCACAAGTTCCTAACCTTTTTGGACCCATGTAGATTCACTCCTATTATTATAACCACATTGACTACTCTCTCTCTCTCTCTCTCTCTCTGATATTCGCCTCCTCTCAAAATAAAAATGGCCGATCAGCTCCCTGATGACCAGATCTTCGAGTTCAAGGAAGCTTTCAGCTTCTCTGCGACTGTCTCTTCTCTTATATCTCTTTTTATTTCTTAGTCTCTTTCTTTTTCTCTGACACGTTGAGTTCCGAGTTCCGAGGTATTCCATAGAAGGGAAACATGGTAGACTGGTTCGATTTAATCTGGGGTCCAACGCGTGTGCCCAGAAATAGTTTTTGAGAAGACCGGCCACTAACGACGAGACAGGTTAAAATGGGTAGGGTTATTGATGCCGAAACGAAGACAGTAGAAACTTATGTTGGAAAGGTACAAGCAATCAAGAAGGAAGCAAAAATATCTACAAATATTATAAACATACATGGCCTCGTTTATTACTGAGAAGTGAGATCTAAATAGAATTGGGTAAATTAAAAAAAAAAGAAATTGTTTAAAATTAATTTTTTATTATTATTTTAGATGGTTTTGATTTCTGATACTAAAAATAATGTTTTAAAAATAAATAATATATTTTGATATGATACTTTTAAAAATTAAAAATATTTTCTTTAGCGATTAATTAATTTAAATTCAACCATGATTTTCATTACGTGAAAAACACGGTCTATTAAATATTTTTTTGATCAAATGTTACATCCTTAAAATGTTTATTAAATTGTGTTGGAAAAAAAAAATAAAGGATTTCAGACATTTGATAATAGAATTGCTTTTTCTAAAAATAAGTTTTTCGCCGACCATCTGTATTTGGTTTGGACTAGAAACTGATATTTACAAGTACAGGATAGCCGAACTGACCACTTACTAATGCACACGTGCACTGGGCCCAGTAGATGATGCGGATTGCGGCCTCCAACAAAGGAAGGGCAGCCGAGTGTTTGAACTGGACCCCAGAAAGAAACCAGTTCGTATCATGGTGGGCCACAAAGAACTATTCCATCTGCCCAGAAATCCCAACCCACTTTATTTCCGCACAAGAAATACTTGCGTGTACTTGGGCTCTCAGCTTTGTTAGTCGAGGTCGAACAGCAATTTTACTGGGTTATGATAAGTCTATGGATTAGTTTTTAGCAGCAGATCGAGCTCATGCGAGACCAGAATCTGGAGATTAGTGGTGGACGGGAGGAGACAGAATTTTGAGGTGGTGGATTAGATGAGTTATCAAATCTATTATGGGATCCACTATGGTTCAGAAATTAATAAAAAGCAATCCTGAGCTCTCCCTTCCTTTCCTGCCAGTTATTTTGCTTGTGGCGACCTTTTGGGTAGCATGGTGGCGACACTGTCTCAAATCTCTTGGTGAAGGAAGTAGTGTGGTGGGAGCTTAGTGGGGAGAAATAGGCTAGCAGGATAGACTTTGTTCCATGGACCACGCCTTTGCCTGCCCTTTTCATTTGGCCCCATGAACAATTATGGTTTTTCTTCTCCAATTTATTCATTTTTTATAGCTCGGCAATCACTATTTTGCCCTTTTTCTGTGGCTTTATATCATACGACTAGGCACAGTTAGGCTTCCCTTCTGCAGTGTCAACTCCTGGTTGGTTACAATTTATGGTCCCCTGTGAAAAAATTCCATGTCTTGCAATTCAAGCGATATCATATGTCTCTGTCCTTGCGATATTGAAAGAAGGATGCCTCCTGATATTCAAACTGGCTTAAATCCTGTTGAATTAAGAACTGAAACATTCGGGAAGTTTTCATTGGATAAGCTATTTGAAATGAGTAAAGCTAAAAGGTGTTCACAGAAACCTACTCGACTAGCTTGCCGACCAACCACAGCACAAGTTTCGTTGACTCGGGGCAAAGTGAAATGATGTTATCCGAGACTTCTTTAGGGCCAGGACCCATCGGTTGCCTTTCTTTCTGGTCCATGGATCAATGACCTCCCCTTCTTCTCCTTGAATTCCGTGCTAACGTCGTCCGGTTGAATTGTTGCTACAAATTCATCGAGATAAGCAGCATTACAGCAAATGGATCCCAGGGGAATACAATCCCCTCCTCTTCTCCATGTCTGGGCCTTGCTTCTTTTCTTGTCTACCTTTTCTTGTCAACACTTTGATAGATTTTCTGGTGCTCTTCTTCGACACTGCCAGTGCTTTTCGACGCGTTTTGGGGTCGCAATTTTCACACTTGCCCATCAATTCACTAGTTTGACAAAGAGTAGACAGTGAATGGTCTATCAATGACGCGTTCAGGGCACGATTGAGATTGTAGTAATGTCTTGTTGAAAGTGTTTTTATATTTATTTTTTAAATTTTATTTTTATATATATCAAAATAAGAAAAAAAA
>Ga0325411_1003939_pt1 | contig 16684 bp, 5 predicted proteins | sample PopdelMetagenome_13_FD_206181 | JGI IMG/M metagenome (GOLD analysis project Ga0325411, IMG submission 206181) | Populus deltoides microbial communities from Bellville, Georgia, United States - Xylem-PdIQD-R4 | ecosystem: Host-associated > Plants > Phyllosphere > Stem > Wood/Secondary xylem...
GGTTCATAACTATTATATTCTCTTCTATTATCACTACAACGAACCAGGACATATACCTTGTACTAAGATTTAATCATTTTATAATTTTCTTGAAATAATAAGTTTATCTTAACTTCAGACTTCATCAAGCACACTCGGTCATCCTAGTATGGTTATTAATAAAAGTAACAAACCAACATGACCTATCTAAAGTATTGACTTTAGATAGACCCATACATCTAAAAGTATATTCATAAGTGAATATGATCTTTTAGTCAAATTTATTATAAATGAAGTATAATGATTTTTTGTTACATCACAAACATTTATTGAAAACTAGAAAAAAAATTCAAAAAAACTCAATAAAGCATGTCCTAGATGTCAATGTCATAACCAAATCTTAACCATTCTCTTCCTATCAAAGCAATTCTTCATTAAATCTTGACATAAAGTATTAGAACCTTTTGACCTTAAGTCCAAGCAATACAACTACAACTTCTCTTATTTGATACCATAATCAATCATTTTTTTGGTTTAAACATCCGTAAACATAAAATAGTTAAACAAGAAAATTACCACACAAAATAAATCTGAGATTATTTTAGAAACTAACAACAGATTGTAATCTAATGATAGAACAATTAGAACCTAATATAAGCTTAGAATATCAATAAGGGTCAAAGAACTTTATCCAATAACTGGGATCAAAGTACCATTTTCAATGGAAATAAATCTAGGTGGGGATGAATTAAAAACAAGTACAAAAATATTGGAGACCTTATCACTATTATATGCAATTACTAACAATGTTAGAGGTTTTTCAGCAACATCATCTTCCATTTCAAACTTGTATGACACACCACCTCTCATCGAACAAAAAAATAAAGCATCCTTGCAAGTTTAGAACTTGCTCTTCACCTAAAATCCCTTTATGAACTTCTCAAAGTCCCCATCTAATCCAATAAGAAATGTGTGCCCTTAGACGTTTGGTGGAATTTTGATATGCTACAATGTCATTATGATCTTTCATGACCGCTTTGTCACAATGATCTAACTTTCAAAAAACCTCGGATGGCTCTCCATAATACTTAGAGAGGGACTTTCCATGTTGTGTGGTAACGAAAGCCTCTTGGTTTAGGACAAAAACTTGCAACTCATCATCATTTCCATCATAGAATGTTGCTGATAAAGCATTTCAGATTTTACGGGCAATTGGTAAGAATATACAACGGTTCATAATTTTTGGGGTCATAGATATCAATAGCTATCTCTTTACTTTTGGATTCTTGCATACTACTTTTGATACTCATCATATGATTATGCAAGTGATTTGATTTTTTGCCTCAAATATAGAAGAATTTTCTCCTTTTGACAATATGCATTTCCATCAATTAGGAACAAACATCATAATTTGATTTATTAAGAATGATTCTGGCACTAAAAACATCGTTAGTTTAAACAATAATAGGAACAAAGATTGATTTTTTAAATCAATTTAACATCTTTTCACTTTTTTTTCCTGTCAATTTAGTTCAATTCAACTCTACTTGTTTGATTCTTCTTTTTCTCCCTTTTTTTTACAGTACTGTTTCCCCTGCTACTGCACAACCGCTACTCTTTCTAAATTTATCAAGGGATCCATTCAATTCAATTTCTTATTTGCACAAGAGTGCTTGGAAATCTGATATGGGAAGGCAAACAACAAGTCAATTAGTTATCAATTATTTTTTTGATACCACTTGTCACTTGCTTCTTAGCATGGAAGATCTTGTTACTGCTACATTACTGCCTTGTCAAAAAGGCTTGAGGAGATATAAATTGTTGTTGCTACGTTACACCAATAAGGATTAAAAAAGAAAGAAAAAACTTGAGGGTTCAAAGATTTCAGAAATCAATGTTTTGATACCATGCTTTGAATAAAAACAAAATAATCTTCTTATTTTATTTTTGAGAAATAAAAAAAATTCAATACACACACACAATATTAATTCAACAAATTTAAAACTAATCATATAAAAATTAAAAATCTAACAATCAATAAATTAACAAAAACCTAAAAGGATGAGGGTTTCACTATAAACAAAGACACAAAACACCATGGATTGAAAAAATATTTTGATGTTTTTGCCCATCTCAACAAAAACTAAAGGCCTTGTTGTTGGGGGCAATACATCTTTTTCACATGATTTATTGGTCATTGTTGGATTGATTAAAGGTAGATCGATTTTTTTTAAAGCACTGTGAAATTACTAGATTATCATTACAAACAATTTTTTTAAAAAAATTGGTGTTCAAGGGCTTTTTATAATTTTTGTTCAAGTACAATAAAATGATTAAATTACTCTTAAAAATAATTTTTTTTTAATTAGCTTAATTTTTTTTTTGTATTTTCATCAGGATGTTTTTTTGTTATAGTCAATTTGATTGAGTGGCAATTTCATAAATGAATAAGTATAAATATTATTTAAAAAAAAGTTGTTGACGCGTGTATTACACACGTCAGCACATAGGTTATTGCCACGCCGTTTAACGACGTGTTAAGGGTGATATGATGGTTTCCAGGGCGGTGTACGAATCATCTCGAGGGTCCCTCCATCCATGGATAGTTCATATGATCAACAAACATTCGGTTTGGCACCGACGATCTTTTTTTTTCCCATTCTTTTCTCTCTCATCCTTGATTTTTCATGCTTAGCTCTAAATTTTCAAAGCAACCCTCGAATTTATTTTTCTTTCAGATTTGGTTCTCGTTATTCTGATTATTATTTATTTTATTTGAAATAATTTATAAAATTGTTTTTTTTCAATTTCATCCTCTTTCAATTTTTTATTTATCATATTTGGTTCTCATTCTTTTTATTGCTATTTTTTATTTGAGATAATTTTTAAAACTGATTTTTTTTTTACAATTTCATTTTTCTTTAGTTTTTTTCCTTTCAAATTTGATCCATATTCTTTTGATTGTTATTTTTTTACCTTGAAAAAATTTCTAAATTGATTTTTTTCTGGTTTCATCCTTCAAAATTATATTGGTTAAGAATTGAGTTTCTTAATTGAGCCAAGGTATAGGATTTTACATGTTGCGAGTTTGAAAGATTAACCCAAGTTTGGGAGTTTTACTTGGGTTAGCACGTTTTTTTTTTAAATATAAAACTCATTTTTTTTCAATTTCAACATTCAGAATTTATTTAATTAGAGATTAAACTCTGTTATTTTTTTATATGCTTTTTATAGGATTTTTCACTGATTTTAAATGATCATGATTATCTCACCCGTTAATATTGAGTTGTTTAATAATTATGCTTCATAATTTTATTCATTTTACTTTCGACTGGAGTAACCCGATGGGTTAAGGTCAAGTTTTTTCAACCTTTTTTGGATTATGTTTTTTTCTTCAATGTCATCTTTTAACATTTTATTTATTAAAAATTAAGCTTCTATATATGTTTTATTTTTTTATAGGTTTCTGTGTTCTTTTTTGATTTTTGTTATATTATCATATAAGATTCTTCAATATTTAATTTTTTTTAATTAATTTTTTATTTTAATTTCATTAATTAATTTTAATTTTTTTTATTCATGTTATTAAACTACCTAAATTTATTAAACTTATTCAAATCCAATTACCCAAGTTTTAATTTCTTAAAACTATTTTAAAAACACTTGCATCTAGCCACCTATCCAGTTAACACTAAATCAAATCAGAAATTCTCCAGAACACGACTTCCCTTATCTCTCAGGTTTGTTTTTTTTTTTTTTTCCCTGTCTGTGGGCTGATAGGCCCCAAGCTGAGAAAGGTAAGCATAGTGGAAAAGGACCTAATGTTCTTGTTATGGTATCTTGTGGTAATTTTCAATATTCCCATCGACTAGTCTGTCCAACACTTACCTGCTTACCTTAAGTAACGGACAGGTCTCTAACATCGATTTGGCAGGGAAGAAGGCAGCACCAAACGTGCTATCAAAAAATCAAGTTGCGAAGTCTTGCATCTTCTCCACGGGAGGGACAACACTTGTGTCCAGATTTGGGTTGACTTCCAAACTTGTACAGTTACAGTTTCTAAATCGAAATCCAACGGATGAGAAACGACTGCAACAAACAATTGAAGTTTTTTTTTTCTTTACCACAATTACAAAAAAAAATAAATAAATAACATATTCAAAAAATATTTAGAAAATTAGTATACTTGAGAGAGACTTTTTCTAAATTATAAAATGATTGGCAAAATAAATTAAATTAAAAAGAGAAGTAAAAAAAAAACTTAGAAATACTCCAAAAAAATCTGATCACAATACCTCTAATAATATAGTTAAGAAAATATTTAATTCTAAAGGGTGTAGCTCAATTGATCAGGTCTTAAGTTTGTTATCTAAAAATTACCAATTCGAGTCGCACAAATCTCAGGGCCACTAGAGATTTATATAATCATTTATATGATCGTTAATTTTATAGATTATTAAATTGGTTAGTTGAAATGTATACAAACTAATCTAAAAAATTATTTTAATTAAAAAAATATTTTCTAGATAATTTTTTTTTTAAAATAAAATCATAATTGACTCAGCTCTTCGTTAAAGTGGTGTTACTGTCATCAAGTCAAGCTTCGTTGTGTCCTCAAATTTTTTTTTTCTCTTAATTTAATTTTGTACACAGTATTTTATAATTTAAATGGAGTTACACGTCATATATACGACTTGTTTCATCATGGAATGTGAAACACAAGAAACTACTCCCACCTTTCCTTCCCACTGCCTGCACTTTTTCTCTCTCAAAATTGAAAGCAACAACACCCTGTCCCTTTCCTTACCGCTCTTTTTTTTTTTTTTTTTTCTAAAATCTCTTTTACAGTATTTTATTTATCTTTCTTTACTCTTCTCACAAAGCCACAAGCCTAAAAAGGAAGGGAGAGAGGCTCGGAAAAAGCAAGTCTTTACCCTTTCATACGCAGTCTCCTTTCCAGTTCTTGGCCTCTCCTTTTCTTTAAACATAACCCTTCCAAAAGTTGAATACATTATCCGCTTTCCATGTTACTTTCAATTATTCTTACAATAACGCCCCTCTCCCCCCAAGTCTCTCTCTCCCTCGCTCGTCTCTCTTCTATGCATTAGCAGATAGCAAAAGCTAAGCTCTTTAATTTTTCCTCTTTCAACACTATTTGATGCTACTGTTGCCAGAGATTTATTGGCTGTGAAGTCAACAGGAATCGCTTTTCTTCTCCTTCTTTACCCTTTGCCAATTTCTTCATTTCACTTCTTCCACGCTGCTTTAGATTCTGAATTCTGGCTTCTTTATTCTTCAACCAGCAGTTTCTTTCCTTTGCGGCCTCATTTTAAGGATTTCTATTAGCCTGGAGGTTACCGAGACTGGATTCTACCTCTTTGTTTGTTTCAGGTACCCATCTCTAAATTTGAACTCCTCCTTTAAGCCGGTCATTTTAGCTCTTTGTGATTTTATTTTAATTATATAATTCAGAATGGGTTTTTTGCTGGTTTGGTTTGGTCTCTATCTGTTGCTTGCAATGAAGAAAAATTTACTGGAAGAAGACACAAACACTGCAATAGTAACTTCTGAACAGTAAAAGTCTTAGGGACACATGTGGAATAAAGTGGTTGTGACAGCTTTTGCCAAGGAAAAAAAAAACTTGTGAGAAAGTTTTAGGCATGCCCCTCTCCTACAATAATTGCCGCAATTAGATGCAGTCATACTGGCCTGTAACCAGCTTGTTTAAATTTATGTTCATTAATGAGCTTGAAGTTTACTTTTTCGTTGTTTAAAATAAAGAAAATAATATGCGAAATTGTTTTTCAATGAAAAGAAATTTCTTCAATGCTTTCTGTGGCTGGGATGAGAGTGCTGACTCCCATGATGTGACAGGCATCCAGTCTTTTTTTTTTTTTTTTAGTTGTAATAGCATTGAAGGGTGCTCTTTATTATTAAAGTGCAATGACTATCGTGGCCCTTTTTCCTTTCCTGCAAATTCCAAATTTTGAACTACAACTACTATTGCTTTATCCAGTTAACTGCATTTGGTCCATTTAGATGTGGATACTATGTCTTGTAACTTTGATAAACACATGTAAGCTATTGCTTTATCTACAAGTAAACCACCAACTAATTCTTTGTCCGGGAATGTAATGTTCAAACACAAAATGTTTGACAGTCCCTGTTTTCTATGATCTTTATTCTTTTTATCTGTTAATATTACAGACCGTGTAATGATTGGCTTGGTGGATCGCTTGGAGAAGAATTTGATTGTAGGTGGGAAAGAGTGAAATACGTTTGCAAAGCGAGGATGCTCTATGGGCTATAATTTTAAGACTCCTTGGGAATTAGCTGAATTGGAAAAACAAAGCAGTCCTTACTTTACTCAAATCACTGTGTCTAGCAGCTTAAGGGTACCTCAGGCTACCGGGTATTGTTCAGTAGACTTGAAGCTCGGCAATTCTGGTAATTTCAAGGACAAGTATAAGGATCCCGGGGGCTCTTTAATGGAATCATCTTCATCTGGATCATCGAAGAGAGCTAGGACACCTAACAATGCAACCCTAGTCCCCTCATGCTTGGTTGATGGATGCACTTCTGACCTTAGCAAATGCAGGGATTACCATCGGCGACATAAAGTATGTGAGTTCCACTCCAAGTCGTCTCAGGTTTTTATTAAAGGTCAGGAACAACGGTTTTGCCAGCAGTGCAGCAGGTAAGAACTAGCATTCTTGTGAATGTAGAGAGCTCTTTGAGTTCAAGCAATTCCAACTTTTAACTTTTTGTTAATTAGAATTGATTTTAATAGAACGAAATCAGAAGTGCAGCATCCTTTTTGTTGAAGTTGCCGTATGCTGCGATTGTTGAGATTCTGTCTGCATGCTCTCCTAACACTATGTTTTTGGTTTGTTTCCAGATGTTTGCTGTTGAGTCTGAATCTCTTTTGTTAGGTTCATAAATTTGCATGAATACATTTTAGCTTTGGAATAACACTATTATCGAGGTTAACTCACATCCTTTGCTTCAACAAGTGAGGTTCTATTGGTTGACCATCATTCTTTGCATTGCATAAGATTCATTCACAATTAATTCAGCTGATATGCTTCCTATTTGCCATCCAATAAATACAATAAGATCAAACAACTAATTAGCTTTGGTATGATTGCCTAAAGCAATCCCACTAATGCCACTCTGCTGCTAGGAAGAGGTCTAAAAGGAACATAAGTAGCGGAAGAAAACTGATTGGTCTATAAAAGCGTAGTTTATGCAAGCTAATTGACTATGAAAATATTTTGCGCTACCATGGAGTAAAAGTAGGTGAGGGGGAGGATCTTTATTTTCTCTATGTAGGTTGCCTTTGCCAGATGCTGCCGATTGTGTTTGGCAGCTTAATAACCTATGTAGTTATAGGCTTCTAGCCGTATCTTTCTAGAAAGAAATTGTTTTGGTCACAATTTTATTTTGTTGGTGCGAAATATTAATGCTATTGAATGCTCCTTTTAACAGGTTCCATTCGTTGGGGGAGTTTGATGAGGGGAAGCGAAGCTGCAGAAAACGTCTTGATGGACATAATCGGCGTCGAAGGAAGCCCCAGCCAGATTCACTTTCAGTAAATTCTGCAAGGATATTTTCCAACCAAGGTTTGAATTTTTACTTTGAGAAATTGTGTTTGTGTTCGGAGAGTTGTCTCTTTCCCCACCATTCAGTTTGTCTTCCAGTATAAAAAAATTCAAAAGGACTCCAAAACTGTTGAACATTGTTGAAACATACTAATTTATTATACTGCAGGTACTAGATATCTACAATTCGGTAGCTCTCAAATATTTTCAACCAGTGCTATGAGCTCTGCTTGGACTGGGGTTGCAAAAGCCGAGAGGGATCCGATGCTTTATACTAGTCAATCCTCAATAAACTTCGATGGCAGAAAAAATCTTTTTCCTGGTTCCTTGTCTCCCAACTATAAAGGAGGAAAGCAGTTCCCCTTTTTACAAGGCACTAGTTCCACACTTCCTGGAGATTCTATCCGTCTCAATGCCAATTCCACATTAGGAAATATTGGCAACAGCCAGAAAATGTTCTCTGATGGGTTAAACCGAGTCATAGACTCCAACCGTGCTCTCTCTCTTCTGTCATCTCCGCCATCTGAGACTCGGGATATTGGTTTGAGCCACGTAGTGCAGCCTGACCTGAACCCTCCTGCTCAGTCCTTGATCCCAAGCTTGAACTATAATGATGCTCTTGGAATGGAAAGTGAGTCAGTAGGACCTGTCTTAGCATCTGATGGCAGCAGCAATTCCAACCCACATGGTCAGCATATGTTTCAGATCGGACCTGATTGGTTATCTGCAAATGGATCTCACCAGACACTTTCCTTCTCGTGGGAGTAGTACATGCCATTTCTGGTTCTAATCTCCCCTACGGCTCTAAATCTGACCGAGAAAAGAATTTATTGCTCTAAGTTCTGAGATTGTTAAGATGTTCCATTTTGTTTGTATCACCACTCCACAACTGTGGTAATTTTTAAGATGCGACAATGTTATAATGTGTACGCATGTATTGTTTTGTTCTTGGACTTTTAAATGCATGTACCTACGTAGAAGGAGAGGAGAAAAAAAAAGGCCACACCAATGGTGCTATCCCTGTCTCATTCTTGCAGAAGTCAACGCAGGATGCAATTCTGTAAGATGTTTCCTGATGTTATTGGATTTGAGGTTTTGCTTTTTAACAGGTACTAGCTGTGTATCACATATTAACTATCTGATACCCAAGGAAAGATTTCTAACGAATATGGATCTCAACATGGTTAAAAAAAAGTAAGATGAAAAGGTTTGAGAAAGAGATGCTGTGATTCTTTATTTTGAACAAAAGCATGCTGTGTGATTCAACTTTGCCTCAAGTAACATGAATCCTTCCAATTTCATGTAGCTGCCCGTGGAAACTTTCATTCACATCAATAGTTACGAGTGCCGGGACAAAAGAGGGCTACCACCATTGTTGCCTGGTACCCCACCAGTACTTCAAGCGCTGCATGCTTTTATTCTCTAATTACTAGCATTAATGCAATAATTAATTGTAACTCTGTTTCTGACCTCCTGGTGGGGGTGCATCCTCCTCTCCCAGTAATTTCTCAAAATCTTTTTGATTTACTTTGGAAACAAGCAAAAGAAAGACGGTGACACTTTTTTTTTAACACAGATCAGGATGTGACATTTGTTTATATTGCCAATTTATAGATAAAGAATTTATAATCCAAGCTTACCAGGGAAAAATAATGGAGGGAATTTGCTAAAAAGGCAGCTAACTTCGTGTTTTTGCATCGTAAGAAAATTTTCCTGCATTCTCTTCCATAGGTAATGCCTGCACTGACATTGTCATTAAACAGAACTTGTTCTTGGGCCCCCAGCCATGTGTGTCCTCAGTTTCAGCCTACCAGGTCACCTCATGTTAAAACTCTAGTGCAATTTTGACTCCAGAGGTCATAAAATCTCTCCCACATCTACCTTCACCCCGTGAGAGCCAGAGTCTTGTCACTTTTCAAGAACTTCCAAATCTCTCCCAAATATACAGGTTGTGTTGTTCAGCACAGAGTAAGAGCATTTTTTGCCATTTGATGTAGCTTCCCCGTTGGAGCGAGTAAAGCAGAGATAAAAAGCCAAGAAGTAGCATTTTTTCAGTTCGGCTTCTCATTTAGCATTAGCGTTGGAGATCGTGTTATCTAATAATGATATGTATAAACTGTATTATTTCACTAATTTTTTTTCAACTATACTATTCGACAAAGAAATTTTAAGCAATAAGAAAGACATGAACCACCCCTGGGTATAGCATTGCTCTCTCTCCCTCTCCCTCTCCCTCTCTGAAGAAAAGTAAGAATGTGTTACTCCCGGCCCGATGACTGTTGTATTTCTAAATTCTACTCGCTTTTCTTTAACCATCTAATCTGTTCCCAGAATCAAGGACAATTCTGACAACTTCTACAAATGCATTAATGTATTCAAGATCAGCCAGCCTGGACTGTGCAATGCATTGATGCATGATCTCCCACGTTGCAGCGCAGTTTTTCTTCTCTGTTTTTTTTGTTTTTTTTTGAGGTTGGAACTGTATATGGGGCCTGGGTTATATTATTAGTCCATTAACTCCTAACATGACTACTAATATTGTTTTAAGACTCGATTACTAAGAAACTTAGTCTCATATGGATTTTCAGCCGTGCTACTGAGTTGGATTAAATTTTTTTAAAATATAAAAAAATCTTCAAATGTTATTAATACTTTTTACAATAAAATAAAATTTTAAATTATATAGAAGTTAGCTTGGTATTATCTAGTTGACTTTGAGGGTCTAAAAATAACTTGGACAAACAATTAACATGTCAAATCCATAATGTAGGTTATAAGATTATGAAAACTATTCTTTAATCATGAGACCGAGATAAACTAAGAAAGACAAACTAAAAAAATTATGAAATCTAATTTTCAATCAAACACAATATTTAATGATGAAATTAGAAAAAAAAATTAATTAAAAAAACTGAGTCAATTGGGTTAACTTGTTGAACTCGCGACCTAGGTCATGAGATGAGGATATAGAAATAAAAAGCAAATCTAATTTTGAAGGACTCTTGACCCGGATCATGAAACTGAGATAATTTTTTAAAGAAAAAATAAAAAAAATAACCTAATTTAATTGAGGTTAAAATGCCAAAACTCGAGGCCATGATCTTGAGACTAAAATATCATTATAGAAAGCAAATCAAAACATGTTATAAAAGCTCAATTCTCATCCATTTTAATATTGAATGATAATTTTTGAAAAAAAAATAAATTAAAAAAACACAAAAAAATAACCCGAGTCAACTCAGGTTAATCTATTAAGCACTATTATCAGGTCATGAGACTAAAATAACCTCACAAAAAATAAACAAATCATGAAGTTTAATTCTTAATCAACTCAATATTAAAAGATACAATTGGATAATAAAGTTAATTAAAAAAACCCGAGTCAATTCGTCAAACTTGCAATCCGTGTCATGAGAGTAAGATAATACAATAAAAAATATTAAATAATAAAATTAAAAAAACACTAATAATGTTTTTTTAAAATAAAATATTATTTCAATGAATATAGCTACAAGGGATACAATGAACCCTATTCTTTTATTTATTTAATGTTAATCATTAATGTGAAATTTGCATGAATTTTTTTTTCTTTCTTAAAAGAAGAAAAAGAAGAAGAGAATAGATATGCTTTTATTGTTGAAATTAAAAGAACAAAATAAATCCACGGGTTCCAGATGTAATAAGTGATATTTGAGCCGACCACGCCTGGCCCAACATTTTATAAGGGACATGACAAGAGACTGAAACGCAAATTCTCAAGTGGGCCGAGCTTTGATTAAGCCTATTGAAACACATCCACTCCATTTGCTTTTTAATTCCTTCAAAAATAAAAATAAAAAGCCTTAAATTTCTTTCATGAAAGCTACACACGTCGCACGTGCTGACACCCATTTGTAGTGAAAACAACTAAACTTGCGTGTTGCTGTGATTGATTTGCTAAATTTGATTCATTAAATTTAATTAGAGTTTAATATATAATTTTGATCTATTTATAGAGTTAAACTACGCGCTAAATCCAAATAAATATGGGTTTTACAACTTATCAGATTTATTGCCCGTGGGCTTGGTATCATGTCAAGTCCAAATATATATGAATCTAATAATAATTTTAGGCTTCATGTTGGACCATAAGGCTTCACTTATTTATTCTTATGATTTTTAACATAAAATATTAATATTATGAATACTTATCTTTCTACACCCCTAGTTGTCTACAAGTTTTTAAAGGATCTACCATATTTTCATTGCCATTAATATTATATAAGAGATATCTATTCATCTTAATATGGTGTAAGAAATATTTGTTCCTCTTTTAATGTTGTGTAAAAGATATTTATCCCTTATCAATACTAACAAGAGAAAATGAATATCTAAATCCTCCATTCTAGTAACATGACAAGGTTCAAAGGCTATAAATACTCATTGAACCACCCATATAAATGGTTCATAATTTATCTCCTCTAAGCATAAATATTTTGATTCTCAATATATTTATCATACAAAAACAAGAACAAACACTCTTGTTCTTAGAATTTAAAGCTCATTCTCTTATTTATTGTAATTCTTTACTAAAAAATCATTGACTTTATCATTTGAGGGTCACTAAATCCCACTAAAAAGGATTATTTTGCAGGTTTTGAGCTTTCTACCACCAATCATCTATTTCCTAAGCTTCAGAGAAGAGATTATTGATATGAACATGTAATTACCCCCTTTCCAAACACTAAAAACCCCATTCCTAAATATATTGAACTTTAAAATTGTTAGATTTTTGAATATCATACACGCAGCAGAAACAATAAAATAAAATTATTCAAGAGTTCCTAAGATTTCATCAAACAAATCTAAAGTTGTTTAAGGATTTATTACATGAAGATTTGATTTTATTCAACTTTGAAAAATTCTTTAAGAGCTGAGTTGTCGCAAATCACAAGTCATTCAATTATCCAACCTCCAATGGTAATCCACATGAACCATCAGTGAGAAATCTTTTAAATCCATATTTAGAAAAGAGAGATTGTTATTCCTAGAGTGATAGCTTTTTATTCTGTGATTTACAAAGTTTTTCTGTCTAAATGACAACGATTAAAAAGATAAGAGGCATAGCTTAAAATTTATGGGGAAATATGAAAAATCCTATAAATTGATAAAATATCAATTTACCCCCAGAATAATATCCATATATTAATTCAGGATAATTTTAGAAATGAACTTAATCAAGTCCTTACTTGATATTTATAGGTCTAGAAATATATATCTGTGTATTAATTATATTATAGTTTTTAATTTCTAAAATATATTTTAATCAAGTCATAATTAATTAAATCATCCAATTTTAATTTCTGACTAATAGTTTTTAATGTGTAATTGTGTATGACCCATTAGGTTTCTAATATGATAGCCCAAATATAAATTATAATTATAATTAAATAGAATTAAATAAATTACTAATGACTTTTCTAATATTTAAGGGATAATAACACGTTGAAAAAGGATGCATCTGATTTTTAAATATAAATTAATAAATTGTTGAATTGATAATAAATTAAACAATTTAATTTATTATCAATTCAACAATTTATTAATTTATATTTGAAAATCAAGTGCATCGTCTAGCAACGTGTTATTATCCTTTAAATATTAGAAAAGTCATTAATGGTTTGACTTAACCTTTCAGTGACCAATTTCTCAGTGTAATTAATATTCTTTCATCAATAATATTCTGATTTAACATTAAAGAATGTAGTATGTCTATCATGTTAAATCATATGATTGTTCTCCACATAATAGTCATTGATCATTTGAATAAGATTTGAAACTCTTTTCAAACCTTATTGCACCTTGGCTAAGGATTTCTCAGTCAATACTATTTGAGAACATATAAAATATTTTTGCTAATTCATCTAGGGTGATGAATCCTCTCTTGATCACTCAAGTATCTTTATATATTCATGTTATAACCAATGTTCGCTCCTTCGTTGCCTCGATTAAGATAACATGTAACAAGATCAAAGTATAACATTCTCTATATGAGATAATTTAGTGATCTTAAATTTAAGGATTACTTACACAATTGTCACGTGTCTTTATATAAATATTAGTTCTAGATATCCTTTATATCTCAACTTATGGGAACAACTGTTTCGTTTCATAAATGAAAGAATATAATATTTATCAGTCTCTACGGCTTTAATAAATATCAGTATTTAAGAGAGTATCGACCAAGAACATTTTAGAAATAAAGTTTTGATGCAATAAAAATCTCATAATTATAATAACTTTATAGTTTTTTCTTTCAAAGAGTTTTTGTCTCATCCACTTTACCTTTACTCTAGATTTATAAATCAAATATTAAATTTATTAGTCTAATATTATATGAATATTAAAAATAAATTAAGTTTTTATTGATAATAAATATATATATTTACATGAATAAAATAATATTACATATAAAGAATCGATTAATTACCTAATACATTAAAATATCAAAAACATCATCGGTACATGGACTCGATCAAACTCATATAGTATGCCAGGCCGCGGTGACTGTTTTTTTTATCTTGTACAAACAATGGCAATTACTTTCTTTGCTTGTGAAATCCCTTAAAGAAAAAACCTTAAAACAGAGCATGAACACGTAAATATCATCATGTCATGATTCACGAGTCATCAAAAAGAAAAGACATGCAAGAGACAAGGGCGGTTTCCTTTCGGTTAAGCGAGTAACCGTGGATCGATCCTCAAAAAGCTTACCATATATCTGAATCCTTGGGATGGCGCTCTGCAAGACAAAAGAGAAATTCGTTTTTCATGCTCAAACACGTCTGATCAATTTATCATTGGTCCACGTTCATATGCCTTTTGGACCGTCTCGAGATGGTTTATACTCCATCAAACCGTGTAATATGCCCTAAATCTTGAAGCTTTTTATTTGGAGGATAACAATGGGGTAGCTAAAGAGGGCCCTACTAGGTTATGATGAATTTTAATCACACGACGATACCTTGTTTAGATAGAGTTCCACTTCTTATATATATATATATATAGAGAGAGAGAGAGAGAGAGAGAGAGAGAGAGAGAGAGAGAGAGAGAGAAGGAACCCTATTTTTCTTAATTGTTATGTGCTTGGCAGGGAAGTATCAACAGGTAAGTTCTCCATAATCCATATCTAAGCAAACTATTCAAATGAAAGCAACTAAACAAGGACTAGGGAATATAATCCAAACCCTTCATTCAAAATCTTGGACCCTAATGGGCGGTGGGCCAACAATATGTTTCATGCTTATCTAAAACCACTTTTTCCAAGTTCACACAAAGGCCCTTGTATTATGACTTGGTCATTAATTATTGCCCAATCAAAAGACACGAAATCACCATAAGTAGGAAAATTATCCCATTTATATATGTAAAGTGTAGGGTATATTTGCAATTTACATGACTAGAATCGGACGCCCAAAGCAGTGCCATTTATATTTATATATAAGCACGAATGCCTCCTTGGAATGGACAGACAAAAAAACTTGTAATCTTAACCACCATATCCAGTCACACTTTACTCCTCCGAGCTTTCTCTAGCTCAGCAACAAATGGAGGCAAAACACAGAGGATCAAGTCAAGGGTTTGTGAGAGGTAATAAGATGGTCAAGTCCTTGTTTCGAGTCACCAAACCAGCTTCTAAGCAAGTGCAATATAGTAGCAGGGTCAGTCCGAGCCCATGTACCCCAAATGGTTCTGAAGTAGATTCCCCCACTCGCCAGAGCTACTACGCAAATCCTCCATCAATCCACAAGGTTTCCACTACTAAGTTGAGAGGTTTTCCAGACATTGGTGGCGACGAAAATGTAGACATGAAAGCTGCAACCTACATTTCATATGTTCGAGAGCGATTCATGCTTGAGAGAGCTGAGTTGGAGGCATTGTAAGATGGAGCACGAATTATACTCCCTAGTGATCACTGACTCCGAGTTAGAGACCAACTAGTTTCTTTTAGATACTTGTGGCAATAATTAATATTTAATACATGTATCTTGCTTCCGATCTTGTATCTATATACGTGTCTCTCTCTTGCTAATCATCTATAGTTTTATATATCAGGAAATCTGCAGTCCACGTTAGACTCACACACCACACACTGACACTAAAAAATAATACTGCAACATATAAAGATTAAATTGTGAAAAAACTGGTAGGAAACAAATTGCTCACCCAGCATGAAATCAAGGTTCGCAGTTATGCTTTCGTGGAGTACGTACTACATATAAATGAAAATTTAATACAGGTTTTTTGGATGTTAAAAAGATGGAAAAAGTACCAATAAGTTCGTCTTAATTAAGAAGTTTTATGATGTTTTTTTTAAGACCAAATAAGTTCATTTTCAAGAAAATTCATAATTAATTATGGTATTCTCCATTAATATTTAAGAAATTATCATTCAAGTAGTTTTTATTTTCTTTTTCTTTTTTCATTTGCTTAATAAAATTATAATTAACCACATATGGAGTAGATAATGATTACGTACCAAAAAATATATAGCCATTGGATTGGTTAATTCATCCAGAAGCATATTATATCAAAATGCACTGCCAGTCTTCAAAATCAAAGTGGATGAACAATCAGAAAATATAAAAAACCGACCATATATGCTGATCAGAATCAGTACCTAATATACAGTACCTTAACATATAATTAATGAGCTATTACAATCGGGATAAAGAACATATTCCCATCTATATAATTAAGCTAACCAATAACGTAGACCCAGAACCTTTTATCAAAAGATACCACAGAAAATTATTAGCTCTGCAGTTGGGAAAACTTTATCAGTAGTGGGTTTGTGGAAGTGTTGCAATTTTCTTTCAGGGAAGGGAAAAAGGTGATAAGTCTCCTTCAGATAAACTTGATACACATACGTAGAGGGAATCTAAGTTTTTAGGGTTGGGGAAATTATATTGTGTCTTTTTTATTTAAAAATATATTAAAAAAATTATTTACTTTATTTTTATATTATCTTTTTAAAACTATAAAAATAAACCTCAACTTAATATATTTTTTTCAAGTGAAACATTCTTTCAAAATACATACATACATACATATATATATATATA
>Ga0325411_1003940_pt1 | contig 16684 bp, 12 predicted proteins | sample PopdelMetagenome_13_FD_206181 | JGI IMG/M metagenome (GOLD analysis project Ga0325411, IMG submission 206181) | Populus deltoides microbial communities from Bellville, Georgia, United States - Xylem-PdIQD-R4 | ecosystem: Host-associated > Plants > Phyllosphere > Stem > Wood/Secondary xylem...
CACCCAACAGAAATACACAATTCAATGACCATTTCAAAATTCTCATGACCAAAACAAATGAAGAAACAGTCCAAGATTGTAATTCCAAAATTCATGACCATCATTTTAATATCAGCATCTGAGCAGCATAAATTATACAATCAGGGTGTATAAGAAAAAGCCATTTAACTCTCATCCTTAGAAATTATGAACCATGTAATGAATAGGGAAGAAACATGAAATCAACTGACCAATTACCTGTTGATATTAATGAATTGGAAATGCTTGTGTGGACAATCATTCATCTGCATTCTGCTCTCTACATTAATCTCTTGCCATCTGCCAACATTTTGAGCCTCACCACATAGTTCCATCTACCTCCTTCGCATACAAGTCTAACAAAATCTCAGGATAAATGGTATTTTCTGGGTCCAAGGCACTAAGCCATTTTCCCACAAATTCTGCCACCACATTGACCCACAACTTCTAGATCTACAAATGGCAAGAGGAGATCCCAGATTCTTTTAAAGGCTCCACTGGCATTTTGTTTCAAATTCAAGAGCTTCCTCAACATTTCCTTGCCAAATTAGCAGATCCACCATGCAAGCATAATGTGCAAGTTTTGGAGTACGACCATACTTTTTCTTAAATGAAATAAACAAGTCATGACCCTTACATTCTAGCCCACATGGACGAAGGGCAGATTGAAAAGAGAGAGAAACAACATCATTGAGCTTTACCCCACAATCCAACATGCTTCAAGACCCTCAAGTCCTCATCCATCTAACCCATATCCCTTAATTGGTGAACTTCCATTCTCAAAACTCATTCTCAGCACAACCAAGAATCTACAGTCTTCCAAGAAATCAAATCCTTCTTCCAAGCTCCCCTAAAAACCCAAATCCAGCCCTCCAATTCCCCACATTTTGCATACACAATGAACATATCGTACATTTGAGAAAGACAATCTATACCAACAACCTACGAATCTCTTTTCCTCAACACAACTCACTAAGATCATCTCAAGCACCAGTAGCCTCCAAACTTTAACTCTGCATTTCTCCTAAACCAGTAAATACCATCCTTATACTTCCCATTCTCGACAAAACTCGAAGCCATAGCACTCCACAACACAACATCATATTTCTGTTCTACTTGATCAAATAATATACTAGAACCCCTATTATAAAAAAAAAAAAAAAAAAAAAAAAAACCCAAGTAAAATAGTCAAGACCTGAACTTCAAGCTCGAAACCACATTTAATCAAGAAAAACATGAGAAATTTTTTTAATTTTGACAATTAAATGAACAAAAAACACCAATCACACTAACTAAAGCCAATAATTTGGCCTCTGGTCACTCAAAAGCATCGTTTTGAATAACACAATCGCCTTTCAGGCCTTTTGTTTTCCTAAAACAAGGGGAAATCTTACATGTTCATGGTGGTAAATTGTCGTAAAAATCAATTGGTTATGCATAATAATGGTATTCTTTAAGCGTGGGAGTGAAATAGTAAGAAATTATAGAGTTATTCAGGAGATGGTTTCGCTTGGTGATTTTATCGAACCGTTTGTGTGCGTTACTGGAAAGTTAGCACGTAAAGCTTCAAGCTAACTTGACATGAAATGTGAAATCGTTATGGAGAAATGAAAAGAAGTGAGTGGGTTTTGAATCTGGGCCTTGAGTTCACTGGGCCAATGCCTCAATGGATTTCTGTGCCCTAGAACTAGAACCTAGAACTAGAACCTATCACTGCTCATGACGGTTGGTAATTAGTTCTTTTTCTTGAAAATCTTTTTCCCCCCCTGTTGAAGAACGAATCACATCCTAGTCATTTTTAACAAGCGCTGAAATCATAAATAATCATTTCAAAAAAAAAATTAAATAAATATTAAGGTATAGATTTAAGGAACACAATCAATTTTTGTGACTTTATTAACAAAACATGGAAAAACACTATAGACAGATGCATTTATACAACTAAAAGTATTATTAAATTGAAATCTATTAGGACATTGAAATATTTTCATACGATATATTATTAGTTATTATTAAATTAGTTATTATTAAATTAATAAAAAATTAATAAAAAATTTTCGAATTAGAAAACACAATGCAACAACCAAAATGCTCTTAAAAAAAAATTAAAATTAACATTTAAGGATTTTTTTTATTTTCAGAATAAATTTTTTTTATTATCAAGTCAGTTAAGAAAACTATATATAAAAAGTGGTTTCCATGTGGGAGGCGCTCGCAACCTTCAACAACATGTTTGGCAGCCAAAATCCTCTTTCCACCATGTCATTGGAAATTTTGTGATAAGGTCTTTCTTTTCAGGCAGTATGTGTAGTCAATGGTGACATAATTTATCGCCAATGAATTCCCCCCTCTTTTCTCTCTTCTCCCATGATTTTCGCATTGATCATGCAAAATTTTAGAGTTGTTCTCCGATTTATAGGGATTTCCTCTCTGGTCCTTCTTCTTCTGATTTTTAATTTTTGTTCTTGGCAATTTTATAAAATTTTAATTTATTTTTAATTTCATCATTCAATTCCAATTTGTGATGTTATTGTTTCCAATTTGATCCTCATTTATTTGTTTTTATTTTTTTATTTTTTTTGTTAAATTGATTTTTTTCAATAATTTGGGGGTGTTTGGGAGTATGGTAGAGATTGTGGTTTAAAATGCTTTTCGCTCAGAAATGCATCAAAATAATATTTTTTTTTATTTTCTTAAAATTATCTTTGACATCAACACATCAAAACGATATGAAAATATTAAAAAAATAATTTTAAGCAAAAAAAAGAAAAATATTCAACTTTTTTTAGAAATCCAAATAGCGATTTCACCATTTAATAAAAAATAAAATTTATTTTGTATTTTAATTTTGATCCTCATTTTTTTAATTGTGATTTTGTATTTTGAATCCTTTTGTATAATTGAATTTTTTTTTCAATTTCATCATTTAATATTAAATTGAATGAGAATTGAGCTTCATAATTTTTTCATGTAAGGTGTTTCAGATTGAATGAAAGTTAATACGGGTTAACATTTTTTTTTAAAAAAAAATTGGCTTTGTAATTTTTTTATTTTTTCTATTGGGTTATTCCAAACATATGACATGGGTTACAGGTTTGACGGTATAACTCAGGTTGGCTCAACCTTGATTACTGGGGTTACAAGTTTTTCATGCTGACTAGGGTTGACAAGCTTAATTTTTTAGATCCATTTTTTGCACATTTCATCCTTCTATATTGATGGGTTGAGAATTAAGCTGTATAATTTGTCTCATTGAAAAAAAATATTTTTTATTAGGCTATCATGATCACTTAAAAAAAAATTATCCATATGTTGTTAGTCAGGTTTATGACCCGAGTCACGAGTTTTTCTTTCTTTTGGACATTATATTTTACAAAAAAAAAAATGTCTATTCAATCTTCATGTAATTCTTTGATCAGTGTTTCTTATTTCATCAGATAATGTAATTATTTGATATATCCCTTTCCTCTTCTAGAATTTCTATTTAATTTAATCACTCTTTGATAGGGCTTGATACTTGTTTAATTATTAATTTGTGTTCTGTGATGTAACTTGGTGGGCAGGCATGAATCCCACGTATAGTTTAATCCCTGTCTTATTTCTTTAGTATATCTTCCAGAACATCAGGTTAATTGTCAATGAATTGCTTCCAGCAGAGTACAAGATTTGGAAACTCAAGCCGCACTTCATTATCATCCCCTGTAATTGCATCCCGTTTCTTGCAAAGACCCGGCTTGCCTGGATCGGAACCCGCGACACACTCAATCGTATGCAGACAGATTTCGGAATGGAGAAGAATATTAGGGTTAGTGGTGGCAACAAAATCACGTTTTTGTCTTGACCGGTATTTATTAGTTTTATAAGCCCTAGACTCTACAAGCTTAATGAACAAGCAGATGTGCTGGTAGGCATTCTGGCCGATAATTTTAAGCTCTAGAATCCATGCAAAGACACGGTATAAGAAAATCATCCCATGTGTTCTGGGCACCTCTCTAACAGTCTGTCATTGGTTTTGAGCCTCCATTCATTTCTTCACTTGACAAAAAATAATACTTAGCAACCATTATCATCTCTTTGTTTATACGTAGTCAAACCTTTTGTGGTAGCCTTTGATTCAAACATCATTTTGGTTGATTAAAGCTTAATTTCTTATACTGGTCAATCAGTAAGAATCAACTACTTGTCATTTTCATAACTTTCTGTAACAAAAAAAAAATCAAGTGAATTGCATCTCTAAAGAGCACAGTTTTTGTAGTCGCATCGGTTTTTATATATATATATATATATATATATTAGGTGTTGCCCTTCTCTTCTCTCTCTCTCTCTCTCTCTCTTCTTTGTCCGTTTTCTCTTGATCAACAAGGTTGAAAATGATTTCCCTCTTTCTTCTAACCAATCATTTATTGATATATATATATAGCTCTATCAAACTGGACAAACCAAACATTTTCTCTCCATGTTCTAGGAAAAATGCCTGAGTGCCATTCTGCAGAACTTCCTATTCTAGATATCTCACAGCCACTACAGCCGTCTGCTCTGGCTTCACTGGCTGAAGCTTGCCAAGAATGGGGATTTTTTCGTATTAGCAACCATGGAATCTCCAAAGAGCTTTACAAAAAACTCTATTCACTTTCACAGCAACTCTTCAGCCTCCCTGCTGAGACAAAACTCGAACTTGGTCCCTCTTCTTCCATAAACGCTTACACTCCTCATTTCATTGCTTCTCCTTTCTTTGAGTGCCTCCGAGTTTTTGGACCAAACTTCTTTGCATCTGCCCAGAGTTCCGCAGATACCCTTTTTGGCCAACAGAGTTTTGAATTCAGGTGATATACAAATTGAAACTTCCTTTTCTTTATGCGTTTATATTTTCTGTTCTTTCCTGATTGTTTCCATATTTTTTGCGTTTTGTTTTTCTCGTTTCCTTTTCCTTCCTTACAGAGCGGCACTACAAGAATATGGGACCAAGATGACAGAATTATCGAAGAGAATCGTGGAGATTTTATCGATGAGTTTGGGGGAGGGTTTTGACAATAAGTATTATGAGTCAGAATTCAAAAATTGCCATGGTTATCTGAGGATTATTAATTACAATCCTCCGAAAGGTTTGGTAGATGAGGTCGAGGGACTTGGAATGCATACAGACATGAGTTGTGTTACCATCGTATACCAGGATGAAGTCGGTGGCCTGCAGGTGAAATCCAGGGAAGGGAAATGGATGGATATAAGTCCAGGTGAGGAAACCTTGGTGGTAAACATAGGAGATTTGTTGCAAGCTTGGAGCAATGATAAATTAAGATCATCAGAACACCGAATAGTTTTGAAGAAGCCAGTTAACCGTCTTTCTCTTGCCTTTTTTTGGTGCTTCGAGGATGAGAAGGTCATCATGGCACCAAATGAAGTAGTAGGAGAAGGAAATGCGAGAATCTATGAGCCCTTTGTTTGTTCAGATTATTTGAAGTTCAGAGAGAGCAGTGAAAGAGGTAAGTTTGAAAAGGTTGGCTTCACTGTTAAGGATTTTGCTGGTATTAGTCTCTGAAAGTCATGGCTAAAAAATCCAAGTTCAATTTCTTCCCGGTGTATCTGGTCATATTATTGGTAATCTTTTATTTCTGAAGTTAGGATCTTAAACTTGGTAGTTTATGTCAGATATCTCCAGCAATCGCCTTTCTTAACTTTTAAGCTCTTAGTCAGTGAATGGTTTGTCTTGAGGGATTTCAAGTTCGAGGTGAAGAAGCCAACAAAATAGGGGTTAGCTGAGTCTGAGAGCAATGACCTGTTGGTAGTTAATGTCGAAGAGGTTGTACAGTTGGAGTTCCAACTTCCAACTATGTGTTCGTGTATTATATAATTCTTGTATTAATGGCCCTATCAATAAATGGAGATACAATAATGGCCAACTCCAAAAGAATCTAGAAGTTTTAATGGATTTGTTCTTGACAGATCATCTGGATATCCAACTTCTATTCCTTCGCGATCAATTAGGTCAGAAATAATTGGCAGGGTTGCCTTAATTCCATAGAAAATTGGGCATCCAAAACCATAATGTTCCTTTATGACATCAACGGATTAATGTCAGAAGAGACGATGCAAATGATGCCCAGTTTCTAAAGCCAAACCCTACTTTGATCTTTCTATTAATGAGTGAATGATTATGTTTTTCTTCACACTTGAAAGCATGCCCTTCCGCTCCCAGCAAGATAATATATACTTATATTGCATCATATTTTTGTACAATTGATGTGAGAGCCTCCCAACCAAAGCCAATTCAATATTGGTGATGGCCTCTTGCCAAGGTCATCAATTAAAGGGGATGGCCTCAAAGCCGAACCCACCCCTACCTTGGCAGGTTTGTGAGGGCTTATCCTAGCCCATCATTCACATGGCGTGGGCTTGGATTCGGCATTGGGAGACTTGACCCTTTCTATTTCATGTTTTGGATGATTACTCCTCCTCGACATGATGAGCATATCAAATAGTGTTAAGACACGCTTATGCTAGAACTGTCAACCACCTAAATGTACCACTTTACATGGTAATAGTGTGATTACCCATAATGACAATGCAATTGTATACAATGACAGTACGATAATCTATAACAACAATGATATATACCATCCATAACAAAGATAATTATCCTATTGATTTTGTAATGAGTAGATTCACATGATTCATGAATATATAAGGATCTATGAGTTATTAGGTAATAGACAACAAGCTGCGAGCTCAACTTACTGACAAACACACAAAGAGCTAAAAAGGAGCTCATATTCTTTTTTTCAGCCCTCATCATCTCTAGCTTTTTTTCTACAAACACACATATCATCACAAAGGTTTTTTTTTCCTACATTAGTGTTAACTTAAGCATCAAAAGATCCCCTAAACTATCAAGGGATTTGTTTTGCAGGTGCTCTTGAGATCCAAGTTTAAGTCTTTACATCACCATAAACACAAAGATTTGAATGGGTACTAATTTGGTGGGCTTCCAAATTGAATCCAATTTAATGGTGATAAGCCTCTTATCTAAGGCCACCAACAAAAAATAAAAAAAGGTGGGCTCAAACTCTAATCTACTTACACTTTGCTGGGTTTGATAAGGGCTTACTTAATCCTATCATTCATTTGGTAAGGGTTAGATTTAGGCTTGAAAGACCCAACCCTTTTCTTTTCATGTCTTGGACAATTCTGTATTTAATATTGACATGACTCCTCAATATGATAGGGTATACAAAATGACATTAAGTCATGTTTATGCTAGAACTACCCACCTGAATGTTTCTCTTTATAAGGTAATAATTTAGCTTTTTATAATAACAGTGCAATTACCTGTAATGATAATGCCACCATCTATAATATAGGTAATCATCATCATGTATGAACACATAACAAGTATATTCATGTGATTCATGGGTATATAAAGGTTTATAAGCTGATGAATAGTGAAAGAAAGTTTTGAGCTTAACTCATAAATATTAGTAGAGATAAAGGAACTCATATTTTCTCCTTTAACCTTTTATCATCTCTTTCATCTTTCCTATAAGTACACACATCACCACAAAGGTTTCTCTCTTCTTATATAATTGCCAACTTAAGCATCGAAATATCCTCTAAGCCATCAAAAGTCTTGTTTTGTAGGTGCTCATAAGGCTCAAGTTTAACAACCACTTTCAATAGCTTAATCTTAAAAACTCATCAACTAGTCATGAAAAGGCCAATAATTATTTGATGTTTTCTTAAACTTCAGCAGTGGTTTTGTTTGTGAGAATTGAACAAAAGATAGTTCACTTACCTTTACTTCCTAACTTTATCTATGGTTGAAAACAAAAAAAAAATCCAAGATATTAGAAAATAATAGACCTTCACGTAGTAGGTACATTAGTTCTTCCAGATCTCTAGCAATTAATATAAAATTTAGGATTCTCATGAAGACTTTATTAACCACTTAAAAGTAACTTAAGATCTCAGCCACCTCTAGACCCTAATGGACGTAGACATGAAAGAAAGTGTCACCATCTCTATATCTCACATGAAATCTCCATGTCTCCAAGCAAAATCTCAATGTATTCCTAAAAAGTCTTCATGTATCCACCTAAAATCTTTATATCTCCACATGTAAACTCTATATCTCTATTAAAAATCTCCACAAATCTCCAAGTGATTTTTCATTCAGGTATGAATAACCCCTTTATGTATGTAAAACTAACCACCTGGGTATAATACGATCTTTATTCAAGTATAAAGATAACCTAGCTTAAACTCAAGATATTCTTCATGAAAGTTATCTCTATAAAACATCTCAAAAAGCCTCCATGCAATTTCTCCTAGAAAAGTCCTCCAACAGTCTCCATGAAAAATCTTTATAAGTCTTCAAGAGACCATGTCTCTATTCAGGTATACTCTCCATTAGACATTATTCATTTAGGTGATCTGAAAAACCAAGCCCAAATTTCTTTAAAAATGGGCCGAAAATCATGTCTAAATCGACAAAAAAAAAGGTGCCTAAAATTATGCCGAAAATGAGTGTTTAATTTACTCAAACCAGAGCTCATTGTAACTAAAACCAAGCCTAAAATTTAAAAAAAAAAAAAAAGATCGCGAAAAATTCGAGCAAGAAGTAAGAAAAAGAAGGCATGACCAAAACAATAATGATGCTCCTTCTCCGTTGACTTTTTGTTGACATACACTAGACAATAAAGATTGTTCTTTTGAGAAGAACCTAACACCATCAAAAACTATCCAATTGACCACTACAAGTAGTTGCGCATTCCATGAGTAAACAAGGAACACTTCTCAATGCATTAACACGTGAGTGGTCATGAGCTTGACATATTTTCTTTTTCCTTTTCTTTTTCAATCCCTAGTTCTATAACAACCCTCCAATTCAGTCTCAAATCTTGGTTACCTGTCAAAATCACCTCTATAAAAAGTCTAAACGAAATCAGAGAAAAGCAAAGTCGGCTCAAATTCTAAAAAACAAGAAAAATATTCTTTATCCTGAAGGGCTTCCTTAATCTGATTCTTGATAAACAACCCTTATATTAGTCTCCTCTAGTATAATCACCAGGAACAAGTCACTCCTTAGATGAATTTCTATCCTCTACATCTAATACTCTTACCTACCTAACTTGTTATAATATTAATGACACCTTCTAGAGCTGAGTAGCTATCTCTAACTCCTAAGAACTCAATTCAAATGAGACACTTAACTCTTTTATGAATTAGACTCTTGTTTGGATTGTTTCTTGGACCTAGGTTTAAGTGGATCAAAATAAAAATGCAACACCTCATAAAAAAAATATAAGAAGGCACAATACAATGACAATATACATAAGGTAAAATATACATACTAAATGCTCATCTAAGAAACACCTTTTGAAAGATAATTCGGATGAAACTCTAAGTTTTTGTATCACCACAAACACAAAGACTTGGGGGTACTAATGTGGTGGGTTTCCAAAATAAAGCCTACTCAATAGTGATAGGCTTCTTGCCTAAAACAACCAACTAAAAAGGGTGGGGGGGGCTCAAACCCGAACCCAATCCTATCCTGGTAGGTTCGATTAAGGATTACCCAAGCCCACCATTCATGTGGTGTGGAATCAGATTAGGTCCTACAGGACATAACCTTATTTTTTCGTGTCTTGGATGATTTTGTATTTAATGCTAACGTGACTCCTCAACATGATGAGACATATAAAATGGTGTTAAGGCATGCTCATGCCAGAGCCACCAACCTAAACGCCCCCCTTTACAAAATGATAATGCAATGACCCACAATGATAGTGTGACCGTTCACACTAATAATGCGGCCATCAACATGAGAGTAATCATTCTACATGATTACATAAAAAGATTCTTGGATATATAAAATCTCATGAGTTCCTAGGTGATTAACAATAAGTCATGAACTTAATTCACTCACAAAAACATAGAGATAAGAGGAGCTTACATTCTCCCCCAACCTCTGATTATCTCTTGTATCTTTCATGCAAAGACACATATCATTGCAAATGTAAATGTTTCTCTTTATCTGTATTAATAGTAACTTAAATACTAAGTAGAGGGTCTCGAGAGCCATCAAAAAACTTGTTTCGCAGGTTCACGTAAAGCTCAAATTTAAAAACCATGTTAAAACAGCTCAATCTCAAAAACCCAATAACTGCCCGTGAAAAGTTACATATCCTTTGAAGAAGTTTTCTCCAACTTTATTAACAATCATTTTAATTATTATACTTTGTTGATCTTTTTAAGGTCCATACCGGTAAAGCTATACACTGGACTGGATTTATCTGGGGGGTCCACGGTGTGGGAACGTGGTGTTTCCTTTTTGTCTACATTTTTGCTGTTTTCTTGAAGAACATGAATGCTTGAATGAGATGTTAATTATGAATGCTTGAAGTTGGCACTCAGCAACTTGTCTCTGGTTGGGGAAAGCAAATAGAACAATATACTCTCCTACATCAAATTTTAAATTCTGCACCTGGTCAGGTGATTATAGGTTATTTACATCTTATTTTACAGGAATATCTGAGATATAATGAATTTGAGTTTGCTTGAGAATTCTAATTATAGCATTAGTCAGGGTTCCATGTGCCTCTTGTAAAGTAACGTATTTCAAATGGCTACTAAGATGCTGAAGTGTTGAAGATTTTGGTGCAATGGGATTTCCTTGAGTGTGATTTAGGATGACGATTACTCGAATTTTCTAGCCTATTCTAATTATTCAGGATGTCATCTTGGTTTTTTTTTTTTTTTTTTTTTGCCATTTTAACAGGGTTACTAGCTCTTATGATGATGGACGTGGAGAATCAATCGGCAGCACAACAGATAGAACGGTATCATTAAGAACAACACTTTATTGAAATGAGATCCAAATTGGTAGGAAAATTACGCTGAAAGATTTGATTCCTCCACCACTTCTAACAAGTCACTGCTTGATCTAATTAGCAAGCACTAAGGTAGAACATTTGATAATGGAAAGAAGGTTAAGAGGGAAATTGAAGTTATGCAGTTTCGAGGCCATGCAGTTACTGCTACATGATACATGAGAATCTAGGAACTAATTTCTACTGAATGGATAAGCCATCCAAGTACCAGTTGATATATGACGACTCAAGTCTTGCCGGCAATTTTCCAAAGTGCTTGTTCGATCATCCCTGCTGGTGCAACTGCTGCCCCTCTAAACTGAAACCAAGTTCATAAGAGTTAAGCATTTTTCCAACAAAAAGGCATCGATGTATGTATCAGAAACAACTTCAGTGACAACTGGCTTCTTCTAAAGGCCGTATTTTTTATAATGGTAATAATCTATTTCAGTTTTGGATTACAATTCTCAGTAGACATCATATTTAATCTCATCCGAAGTCAGTGCACCTCACACTTCTTAGCTATGGATTTCTTAATGCATCTGAAAGACAAAAGATAAGTAGAAAGGTAGCAACTAGATTGATCTTCGGCACAAACCTTAGATTTCAGGGTCAATGCGAAAATGCCATCAAGAGTGGATGACTGGACTGAGTGCACATCCAACTGCAGTTTGTTGATTTCATCCATGATATCAAGCAACATGTACTCCCTGTAAGGACATCTAATCTCAATGAGAACCTCCTTCTCTTTCGTGCATACTTTCAAATCTAAGGGCATCCCATCTTTGGGAGAAACCCCATCAAGCTCTAGTTCAGCTTCATCAATGTCAAGGGCCTTCCTCTTGTTTACCCAAGATCTCTTTCCATTGTCAATCTTCTTGAAGTCGTCGTTATCTGATGTCTGGTCTACCATGTCCATGTAACTCCTCCTGTGTCCTGCCTCGTGATCTATCCAGCCTTTGCAAGATTCTAGTTCTGCTACTCTTGATTCAAGCTGTTTCAAATAGTTAATGGTGTCGCTGAGGATTGATTCTTTGTCAATCTGAACAATTATGATCGAGTTTATTAATGAATAGCATCAATAAAAATTCATGGATCAGAATTATGAACTTCTCAGAAATAACATTATCTCAGAGCCAGTTTACAGAATTCAGCATAAAAGTTGTTGAGAAGAAAAGATATGCATAAATGCTTTGTAGCTAATTAGAAAAACCAGCATAAAATCAGTTGAGCATACATATTTAAAAGTTGGAGATTGGTTTCCAGCTCTCCAAAAATGTATTGCAGTTTCTTACAGTAACACAAGTGTAAGGAATTATGAAAACTCCAATTATTATCAAAGTCTCAATAATAACAAAGATTTCCAACAAAGGCAATTTAATTACCTCACTAATAGAAGGAACCATCGACCTGAGTACTATAAATTTGTCATTCACTCTTTGTTTATCTGATTTATAATGCTCCTTGCACGTTTCACAGCCTTCCAATTTCTTGAGGCAATCTGTTCCTCCATTTTCCTTGTCGAACCTAAGAGAGTGGCCACCATATATCAAAGGTACTGCAAATAAAATCTTCTTCAACATATTCTGTTGTACCCGTGGCATAACGCCATCAACTGCTCTTTTCTTCCAGCTAAAAAAACTGGACTTGTGATCTCCACTTCGGAAACATGGATTTTCAATTGATTGACTTGAACTTTTCAGAATAACACACACAGTTCTTCTGTAGTGCAAGTCATCATCAGCTCCAAGATCGAAGGAGCTCAACTTTGTGTGGTTTCCTTCTTGAAATACTTGCGACTGAAGGCGGGTTACATTTTTTTCCTTGGAAGAGAGTACGGCCTTTCCTTGTTTCACTACAGCCTCTGATATGCACTCACTCGAATTCATAGAATCTAGAACATCATCGCTGAATTCATCATCCATGAAATGCCAACTTTGAACTTGAGAAACACCTCCATTTAAACCTTCATGCATGGAGTCTTCAGTCTGGTGATTGTGCTCACAGCCATCTGAACAATCATCAGGAGAGTTCCTTTTGAATTCTTCACGCAAATTTCCATGTAAATCGTTAATTCCCTCTTGCTCAAGTTCTATATCGTCTGTTGGGGTGTACAGGTTCTCCAAAGCTAATGAATCAACTATCTCATGGCTGATCTTGGTAGACATTGGGTCTTCATCATCATCTCCATTATGAGCAGCAGAGGAAGATTTCTCAGAGCAATCAGGCTTTGAGAAATCTAATAAGGAAGCTTTGATATGTTGAATGAGACTGGGGTCTTCTGTGACCTTGAAACAAGCCAAGAAGAGAAGCAAGAACGCAATGAAGGCATTTATAAACTGTTCCATTCCATGCATGCTTATATACATATATTCTGAATTAGAAAGTCATTGATCTATTTTTCCAGAGAGGAAATTACCAGCTCAGTTACACCTAGCTCCATCACTCCCTCAAGATAGGGAAAACACACCACGGTCTGCAAAATTGAAGTCACAAGCCAAGTGATGTTAGAGCAGAAAGATAACACATCTGTATTTGATAATATGTGAATTGGGCTATGGGTGTTGAATTTCAAAGCAGGTGAAATGACGATTTTTAAAAAAGCCCCATTAAGGTACATAGCTTTCTCCTTAAATTAGCAAGCAAAGTTGTATATGACAGTTGAAAGCACTAAGGACGAGGGAAATCTTATCATATGCCAGCCAGGTGCAACATTGCTTTTTGAAGTTTATACTTCAGAAAAGGAATGCATAGCAATGTAAAAAGAATGCATATCTTATTATAGCAGGTTTGAGATTGGCTTATCATGTGACCGCTTGTCTTACTTCAGTAACATGTAAAAAGAACGCATAGCAATGTAAAGCAAAGCAAAATGGCCAAACAGAGAAGGTCAATGCAGGGACATGTATGGGTGGGTGAGTGCGTGCATAGATTAGAATTATGTGTTTCTTTTATACAAAGACCTTCCCAGCAAAGGCCAAAGCAGGGGCAAGTCTGTGTAAGTGTGTCCATAGCATTCACATGATGTATTCATAAAGAAATAGATCTGTTGTTACCTGAATAGATGCACTCTAAGGTCAGTGATGGTCCGGTCACAGAGAAAACATAACACGGAAAAACAAAAGGTCAGTTTTCTTTCATAGAATATAAGACATTACAGGTATGAAGATCAGTTGAAATCTGCATTAAATGTGAAACAGATCTCAACCAGGGAAACCAACCTTTGCAAGCAAAGAGCGAGAGAATACTTTGCTATCTGCATATTGAGCATTGCACAACCAGATGGTCTGTTTATTGGCCAATGCTCTTCCTGGCAACCTGTGCAGCAAATAGAAATAAGAACGATCATCTAATAGCATAATTATATGACAACATTACCCAAATAGAAAATGAGAAGATCCTTGGATCAGCGAAAGACAGATTAGTACCCTTCACCAGGATTGAATACAAAGGACATGCACACCAAGTAATACCACTCCTCATCTGACAGATCCTCAGGAGACAATGCAGGAGAAGACCTCTTAGCCTGCTGGCCAGCATCGCCTCCAAGGAGAGACTTGTAGAGTTCTCGCAATTGCTCACTCCTCTGTAAGCCTATTTTATCAGCTTTAAGTTCCGTGGCTTGAACTTTCCTAGTCTTGATGTCCCCATTGTAGTACCCACCACCCCATTCCAGTACCCTAAAAGAACATGATCACGTTGTATTTTCTCAGCATAAGCATTGAAGGACATAAATGAAAAGCAATCTCAATTAACTTTTCAATGCTGCATTGTGTTACCCAAGAGAAAGGAGGTGTCTTTAAAACTATCCTAGCATTATCTATTTAAAAGAAGAATACTTTCACAGCCCTAATTTTCATACATTCTTCAACAATAAAATCCTTTCTTTTATCAAATTTAAGTAAATGAGGGGTGGGGAGAAAAAGAAAACAAATCTAACGGTTAGTCTATTCACTTCTAGTGGTCAACTTCTATTGCAGCAGCCGATGAGCATATAGCTCAGCTGACAGTAGGATCCCCTCCCTCTGGAGTTCTCGTGTTCTAGCCTCTCCTCTGTACAAAAAAAAAAAAAACATCTGCTGCAGCAAACCATAATCTTCTAAGTTCTACTGCGGACAAGGGAAATTTTGTTTCTTCTTCTTAATCTTGGATAGGGTATTTTTATCATTAAATGTGAATACCCAGATATGGAAATCGAGAAATAAGAATAGAGTTGCAACAAAGAATCGTCCGTAAGAAGAAAAGAAGTAGTTTAAAAGTTTAAAGTGAAATAGTTCAACTAATGTACCCTTTCTGTCTGGTTGACAGTGACCAGAAAATTGCGTAGCTCCACTGTACACTCCTCACAGCAATTGCAAGCTGTTTCCTCAGCTTCTCTAGTGTTGCCTGCTGGCTTTGGACAACATGAGCCATTGCCGAACACAGACACCCAACCTCAATCTTACAGAAGTGAAACACTTCTCTCTAATACATTAGTCAAACAAGAAAGCCTGCCTGCTCACTTTTTTTGCGGACCCCAGATGGTTGTTTACTTCCAATAATGCAAATATTGTTTCGTGGAAATTTGTCAGGCAATCATGGCCTTATAACCAATCAAGCTCTTCTTCCTTCTTTTTTTTATTGACAAATATGTCTAGCATACCAGCAGCACTATCTTGAATTCTTGATAGGTGGCAGTGCCCCTATTGTTTTCTTCTCATAAAAAAAATCCCCGAAAACTAATAAAAATGGAATGGACCATGCATTGTTTTTATCTCAATTAAGGAGGAGTGCCATCTTTTGTGGTTGAAAGGATGGCCACAGCGCTGAAATTAATGAGCAATTAATGAGAAGAATCTATCGGCCAAGGTAATTAATCTTTTGTTTAATCTAGAAAAGAATCTCCCTTGCCCTTGTTGTTCTTTGATGCGTTATCATGGCGTGGAAATGCCATTAAAATACTACCCCACGAGATAAAGTAGCTCGTGCTCCGATTACGAAAGGATTTCGCTTGTATTATGTTCATCGATTTCTGAGGTTGCAGATTGGATTGGATTGGATTTCTAGCTCCATACCATTGATGAATTTTATAGTTCTGCCCCCTGAGATTCTTTAGGGAGTAATCTGTGAATTTGTTTTGATTAAATTAACATTGTTAGTTGCTGTATGTCATAAAATATTAAACCACTACTCTCTCTTTTTTTAAAAGATAAACTCAATATCATAAATCAACTTATTTAATAATTAAGATATTTAAATTTTGTATCCAAACTAAAATATACAGTGGAAGTTTTGGAATTTATTTAGTGTTATGGTAGTGATTTTTTTTTGTTTGAAAATATATTGAAATAATAATTTTTTTATTTTTAAAATTATATTTTTAACATTAGAACATTAAAACAATATATATTATGATAAAAAATATATTATTTTTTAAAAAAAAATTAAAATTTTAAAATAAACAAATTCTTATTATACAATATCTTTTTTATTCGTATTCAGACGTGTGAAATAAACTTACTAACAACATCAATGAGTCTCATGAGTTTTTTTTTTAAATAAAGAGCAAATCTTTCCTCGATCCTTGGTGCCGATAACCATAACTCGGCAAGTAGTAGATGAGTTCAGGAGAGGTTGCATCGGTCGTGAAAAGCCATGTTCATGTGAATTACTATTTTAATGAACGCGTCGGAGAGACGTTTGCAGATTGATTAGATGAGTGATGCAAAGTCAAAAGAAGAGAAAAACTATTTCCGACTTATTGTGAGTTTCTAAGTAAAAACAAAATAGGTTAAACTATATATATTTTCTCCCCTTTACATTTA
>Ga0325411_1003942_pt1 | contig 16679 bp, 10 predicted proteins | sample PopdelMetagenome_13_FD_206181 | JGI IMG/M metagenome (GOLD analysis project Ga0325411, IMG submission 206181) | Populus deltoides microbial communities from Bellville, Georgia, United States - Xylem-PdIQD-R4 | ecosystem: Host-associated > Plants > Phyllosphere > Stem > Wood/Secondary xylem...
ATCCACAGTCATACTATTATAATTATTATTTTTATAACTATTATCATTATCACAATTATTACTAGTATTATCAAAATTACAATTATTATCACCGTTATAATAAACTATTAATCTAATACTATTATTATTATTAACATTATTACTATTATTATTACTATCATTATTGTTATTACTGTAATATCATCATTATTACAATTACTATTATTCCTATCAGCATCACCACCACCACCACCACTATCGTTTTAATTACTACTACTATTACTACTATTATCATCATCAATAATAATTTTGCTTTTCATTTCTATTTTTACCACTACCACTACTACAATCATTACATCATTATCATCATTACTATAATCATTACTACTATTATTATTATTATTATTGAAAAAAATAAAAACCTTAAAGTTGATTTGAAGGATAAAATTCAAAATTATAAAAACTTTGACAAAAGAGTCAAGGATAACGATAAGAAATCAAAAGAAGAATGACCAAATTGAAATCATTATTATTCTCATTGAAAAAATAAAAAAATCATATATTTGATTTGAAGGATAAAATTAAAAGCAATAAAAACTTGGACAAAAAGATTAAAAAAAAAAAACCAAATTAAAAGTAGAAGGACCAAATCAAAATATATTACATATACAAATTAGAAACCAAGGGTTAAATTGAAAATAAATAAAACTAACAAAATAAAAAATGACAAAAATACTAAAATCAAAACAAAAATGACTGAAATTGAAATACCAATAACAATAAGGATTATAGTGCTTTTCTGGAGGTAGGAGAGAGAAACAAAGGGAAAAACATAGTCACCAACGATAAACCAACCACATTTTGACTACACACACCACCTATTATGGAAGAAGAGATGACAAGGAATAAAATGATATGGCAGAAGCCCATTTCTTACCATTAGGAGCCGTCGCACGTGCCGCTAAAAGTACAAAGAAGCTCCCATGTGGTAGCGTATGCTGTGAAGGTACCATCAACTTTTCCCAATTAAAAAATATTTTAATATTAAATTACATAACTATCCTCAACCACACCAATAATAAACAAAAAACTGAGACTAAAAGACCCTAATACAGTAACCTCAATGAATTAAATTTCTTGAATCTAAAGTTATTTGTGTAATTGTACAATGTACTAAAAAAACAAAAATATCTAAATACATCTATTTGAAACAATTGCATTAAAAAAGCAGCAGTGTTATCGCGAACTTTGTTTAGGAAAAGTTTAATTCAATTTAATATGATTAAGATAAGAAAAATTACATGAAAACAAAGAGATTTTATTAATTATTACAATAAATTATTATGGGATGCCAAACTATGATATTGAAGGAAAGATTTTAAGACTAGTATTCAAATTGAGACTTGGGGGACCAAATTTGACATTGGACAAAAAACTCGCCTCTTGTTCTCTCTCTCTCTCTCTTTTTTGTTACTGTACATGAGGCGTGAGTTTTTTAATTTTGGTCTCTAGAGTTTTCTCATTTCTCATTTTTTATCCCTTTCATTTCAAGTTTTTATGTTTTGGTCTAAGATTTCATTTTATTTGCTTTTCGATCCCTGAGTTTGAGAGAGTGTCGCTGGAAAATGATATAGAAGAAAGAAAAAAATTGTTGGCTGGATTTTACGATGAAATATCAAATTTGATGTCAATGTATTTCTCTTGATGACAGAAGTGCCTTGCCTAAAAGAGTAAATTGAGGTTGTAAGGGTGTTTATTAAGTATTTCTAAATGAAAATAGATTGAAAAATAGTCTTTTAGGGCAAAGAAAAGTCGGCTTGATTTTCCACCACTTTTTTTTATGGTTGAAATCTAGAAAAGTGTGCAATGCATCGTCTGCAACTAAAAACAACACATTGTTAGTTTTTTTTTTAAATAATAGATAAACGATGTGTCATCTACTAATGTAAAAAAATAAATTGGGAGCTATTCGTGTGGGCAACCTTACCGCCCAAATGCCTTGCCTTCTTTTGATGTGTTAAGTGCATTAGCCCACCTACCAAACACCTAATCTCCTCTCTCTCTCTCTCTCTCTCTCTCTCCCCCTCCTTTGTCTTATTTTCTTTAATTTTAATTATAATGCATTAAAACAAATAAATTACAAATTATATATATATATATATATATATATTATTTTATCAAATACTATTCAATCATTACTTTATTTATGAAGTTATGCTATACTGCAAAAATATACAAAAAAAAAATAATATTTTAAAATTAAGTTCAAATTAAAAAAAAGAAGATAGATTTGCTTACTTAAAGTGGAGAATCCTTAATAAAATATGAATCAGAACATGAACGCTAACAAATTAAGTGTTGTGATGGCTGAATTTGATGTATGAGGTTGAATTGTGTTGAGATTGGGGGAGTGACTGTTTGTTACAGGAAAAAAAATGCATAAAAAAAAGGACAAATGAGGAAGGGTGAGAGGAGAGTCGATTATCAGGTCATAAATTAAATACTAACAACGACATTACCAACATAATTATTTTATTAGCAACTCCATCGGTCATTCTGTTGGTAAAGATACCATGTCACCATACAATTAATTTGTTGTTTTTAAATCTCACTGTAATACCCTTCGTAATTTTCTCGGTATATACCGTGGAAATTTTTCTGTCAACATATTTACAGATATACTTTACCATCGGATTAACTCCATCGGTAATGTCTTTTGTAAAAGTTACATGTCATTGTACTATTTGATCTTTTTTTTCATTTTTTATTTTTCCACTACAATCCCTCAATATATACTGGGGGAGTTTTTCTATCAGTATTTACTGATAAATATAAGGAAGAAAAGTTTTGTTGGTAAAGATCATTGTAATATACCGACGGAAAAAATCCATTAATATTTTTATTTGTATTTATTAATTTTCTGTTAGTGAAATTAATATATATTTTATTGAAGATTTTTAAACCACTTATTTGAGATAGATTTTTTTGTTCCTGTTCAATCGATTAGGCTCTGCAACTCAACAGTGCTGAATTGTAAGTCTACAACTAATGCAGAACTTTTTAAAACATCATAGGAAGGAACATGAGAGAATTTAATTACGTATGGAAGCACGTGTTTATTTTACAGTTCTTCAAGCAGTACTAATTCCATCCCAGTATCCTTCCGAGCTTCTTATCATGCTTATAAACACACGTAGGTGCTACAATTAATGCACAAGTGTGTACATCTAAGTCTGAAGACTAGCTAAGTCAAAGAAGGCACCTCTCTTGTTCTTTAGTTGTGCGTAGGTTCCTCGCTCCACCACCTTTCCATCGGCGACGAAGGCAATGGAATCTAGATTCTTTATAGTGTTAAGCCGATGAGCTACCACAATCGTCGTCCTTCTAACCATGATTCGGTCCAGTGCTTCTTGCACAACCTGCTCAGATTGCACATCGAGAGCGCTTGTTGCCTCGTCTAGTAATAGGATGGTTGGGTTGCGAAGTATAGCTCTTGCTATTGCTATTCTTTGCTTTTGCCCTCCCGATAGCTGCACTCCTCTTTCACCGCATTCAGTTTCATACCCTTCTTTGAGTGATCTACACAGAATTACAGAGTTTCAGAAGTTAATTATCACATAATTTGTTTAGACATGCATGGAGCTAAACACTCAGTAAGACTTACGAGATAAACTCATGAGCATTCGCTGCTCTTGCAGCCTCTACCACCTCATTCTCGGACGCATCAAGCTTCCCGAACATGATGTTTTCCCGGATGCTTCCTGAATATAACACGGGTTCTTGACTAACAAGAGCCGTGCGCTTCCTGAACCATTGGATGTCTAGTTCCCTTATGTCCACTCCATCTACTCTTACTGACCCCTTCTCGACATCGTAGAATCTTTGAATCAATCCAATCACGGTTGATTTTCCACATCCACTTTTTCCTACCAGTCCAACGCTAGTGCCTGGCTTCACCTCCAAGCAGAACTGCCGAAGTATTAGGGTCTCCGGCCGGCTTGGATATGCAAAATCAATCTTCTTCATCTCTATCTTTCCACCTAGTTTTTCCAACTTGGTTCCACTACTTCCATCACCGGCCTGTCAGAAATTGCTAGCTGTTTAATGAACAAAACTTGTGCCACAATAATCTATATATGCCAAAATTAACTTCAAAATTATTTTCAGCATGCAAGAAATGTAACTTACATGGTAAGAACCTGGAATCAGGGATTGTCTGTCCAGAATCTTGAACACAGAAGCTACTGCTGTTGAACCTTTGGATAAATCTGAAGTCATGCTCCCTGCCTCAGCTATAACCTTCCCGGTGCTCACTAAAATGAAAAATGTCTTGAACACATCTCCTGCCGATATCTCTCCCTTTTCCACTAGAGTACCTCCAAACCAGAAGTCTAGAGCCCATGACATGAAAGTTAGGCACTGAGCAGATCCCATGCCAATTCCTGCTAGCCACGACTTTTTCCTGCCCTCCTTCCTTGGTTCCTCCTGAGCCTCGTCAAAAAGTTGAAGTACCTTTCCCACACTCGAAAATGATGTCACAATTCTATGATTATAGACCGCTTCCACTGCAATTTGAGTACTTTGATTTTGTGCCTTGACAAAATTTGTTGAAATACTAGACAGCAAAATTTTCTTCGTGTAGAAACACAGAATGGTGAGGGGTTGCACCGCTATCATAACAATTGCAAGCTTCCAAGCCACGACTAGCCCCATTATCATTGCTATAGTAACTGCAGAAGTGGTTTGAACTAATAAACAAACTCTGTCTGCGATAAGGGTTTTAACCATGGAGGCTTCAGCGCTCAATCTTAAACATAAAGCCCCGCTAGAGTTTTCCTCTTCATCAAACCAAGCTGTCTCAAAACCCAAGATCTTCTCTAGCATTCTCAATCGAATTCTCTTGGTTAGCCTCTCACCCATGTATGCAAAATTGTAGTGTTGCACAAGGTTTATAATGATGGAGAACAAGGAAAGAGAACAGAATATTAAAGAGTATAAACGTATTCGGTCACGCACTTCATCATGGTTTGGTGCAAAGAAAGCTGCAATCATTCCACCAACGGTTAACGCATAGACAGGTTGCACAGCACCAAATGTTATAGCTGAAATACTTCCCATCAGGCCTTGCTTCCATTCAGGGGCATTTAAAGAAAGAAGCCGAGAGAAGGAAGGCGCGGGGATGTGCACTGGTTTTGGGCTATCATCAACAGGCAATGGTGAAGCAAAGATGGTTGGACTTGATTTTCCTGTACTTTGCCTAGCAGCACTACTAGTAACTGAAGAAAAGCGAATTTCAGGATTTTGTTCTTGCTCATCACAGCTGAATTGTCTCTGTAACTTTGCTAGTTTGGCATAGTGGCCATTTTGTATGTTGATGAGATCAATGTGGGAACCTATTTCAATGATGCTACCATTGTCAACGACTGCAATGAGGTCTGCATTTCGAACTGTAGAGAGCTTGTGTGCAACAACCTGAAGATTGTTCATTGTTATTGTTAGAGTGGGAAAATGATGATCTGATTTTGGCAGGTAGAAAATTAAAAACAATTTTGAAGGAATTCTTTCTGGTTCCAATACATTATTCTTTCACAATTCATAAGGAAAAATGGTAGAAGTTACCAGTGTAGTTCTTCCCATGGAGGCTTGATCAAGTGCATTTTGGACCAGTGTTTCTGATTCAGAGTCAAGAGCACTGGTTGCTTCATCAAGTAGGAGAATCACAGGGTTCTTGATTATTGCTCTAGCAATGGCAATTCGCTGCTTTTGTCCCCCAGATAGGAGTGCTCCTCTTTCACCAACCTATTACACAAAAGCCTTGCCTTTAAGATGACTATACCGAAGAACTAGCACATATGGAATTGTTTTGCACTAGTGACTGCAAAAACATCCTTTAAGATGACTATACCGATCTCAGGTAGATTGATAGAAAAATGACTAGAAATTATTACCTTTGTTTCATACCCCTCTGGAAGCTGCCTTATAAAGTTGTGAGCATTTGCAGCCATAGCCGCGGCCATGATTTCATCCATGGTGGCATCAAGCTTCCCAAACATGATATTCTCTTTTATTGAAGTCCCAAACAAAGCATGGTCTTGACTAACGAGACCCATTTTTCCTCTTATCCATTTCAAATTCAATGTTCTGAGATCAACACCATCAATCTTGACAATGCCACTATCAACATCATAGAAACGCTGGAGTAACGCAATTGCTGTGGACTTTCCACTCCCACTTGCTCCAACAAGAGCTACTGTTTTTCCTGCCTCAACTTTCAGGTTGAAATCTTCGAGAACAGCGGCATCTGGACGGCAAGGGTATGTGAAACTGACATTCTGGAATACAATTTGGCCTTGGATTTTGTCTAATACATGTCCTTTTGTGTCTTCGCTATCGATTTCTGGAACTCTATCAATCCTTTTGAATATCCGTGTAGCAGCAACAGAAGCTTCTGTGAAGTACTTCAGATCAGGAAGTGCAATTCCAAGGGATCTGCAAACAATTCAATTGCTAAATAATTAATGATTCAGAAAGTGGATTGTTTTCATTAATTATCCTGTCTAGTAGATATGGTGATTTCCATGGAACTTCTACAGAAAAACATTTTGATGCATACAACAAGACACATGTTTAACATAACATTTGATTTCATTCCTTTTCTTTAGGGAAAAAAAAACATTTATAATCATTTACTTCACTTCTAGCAATTAATAATTACTATTACAAGCTAGTTAACAACTTAATGTTCAATCTAGTGCCACTAATATTTAAGATTGATGGACGATCGTTCTAGCATTCTTAGCACGACCTACTATCCATTTACAATAACCCACTAAGCTTAATTTCTTTCCTTGTACTTGGACTGTTTTTTTTCTTCTTTTCCTTTGAGTTTTTCCTAACTTGAACTTCTGTAGATGACATTACTATCAAACACTAAGCATTTCTTTTTTTCATTCCTCCCTTTATAAAAAGAAGAAAAAGCAAAGGTAATTCTTTACTTACAAATTCTCCACTTTATAAAAGAATGACATGACTATACCTTTAATAGATTAGTCGCATGCAGTGCTTTTAAGAGTTTAGGTGAGTGTAAAGGTCATAAAAAATAGTACTGCAAGTGAAAACTCATGCGTACGGGGGAAAGTTTGTGAGATATATGAATAAATTTATTTCAGCAATAATTTGCCTTCAAATTAGACATTCTAATTATGGTTCGATAATGTTTAGGGCAAGGCAGTTTCACGAAGGAAAACTACATTTTGGTGGATGGTTTCAACAAATGTGGACAGATCCGTACGTTGGCCTGTGAGCTGTCCTTTAGCCTCGATGAGCTTAGGGCACAATTTAAAGGTCCAAGTCCAGCTTCAGGACTGACAACTAGAAACTACCATGAAGCTTCAAAGAATCACAAGTGCCAGAGATTCTTGGCCTAATCGTAATCCTCATGAGATAAAACTGGAAGGTGGTTACATTTTCTGTCATCAACTGAGTTCAGAAAGTGTGTTCAACTACACATATGCTGGAAAAGCTAAATCAAAAGACACAATTTTACAGATTTCAAATGAGAAAGTAGGCATAATTAAAGCCTTGCCACTAAATCCCTACCCCTTCATGTTTCTAGTATCTAATATATATGTAATCAATTAATTAACAATAAGAAATCCTTGATCCAACACAAAGTTCAGAGACAGATTGTATATAAAATGTGTATTGTGGGACATGCTATCGAATCTCAAATCAATACGTACTATCATAACAATATTTTGTTAAAGTTGGGGAGAGCTTTTCCCAGTCTAGGGATTGTAGGTTCAATTATGGCTACTTAGGAATATACATGTTGAAACCTTTCGATGAACCTATTAGTATTTTTCATGAAATTATTTGTTTGATTTGATAATGAGGGATAATTTGAGAAGGATCTACTGAAGATTCACTTGGCAGGTAGCACCTCACTAGACATACCAATATTTAGACTGACCATGCACAAATCTAAAGTTATGATGCAAGAAAGCCACTCACAGTCCACTCAATATGAAGGAAATGCCAGCAGCATAGATCCTCCCTCCACTTTCTCCTTTGTACATGACCAAATGACTTCCATACCAAGCAAGGAAAGCCCATATTGCAAAAGAAAGCCCTGTACTCCCAACAGCAAGACCTTTGGCTATACCCTGCTTGATTCCCAATTTTGTTGTTCTATCCAATATTGCTGAATACCTATCGATGATTCTCTTCTCGGCAGTGAATGAATAAATAGTCTTGATGGAGCTTAATGCCCGCTCCACGATGGAGTTTGCTTTGCCATACTCCGTCCGAGCTTTCTTTGACAAGTAGAGAAGGTATTTTCCGTATATCATTCCAGGGATGATTAGAAGAAGAAGAGTTGGGAAGGCTACTAAAGACAGTCTCCATGAAAAGTATGTGGCAAAGGCAAGTCCCGAGAAGAATACAGACGCGTGCATCAAAAATATGGGCACCTAAAAACATTAGAGATGATGTCAAATAAGTGCTCCTATGAGAATAATATCAAAAAAAATGAATACAGAATTTGAGATCTTGGAGTACTTTCATCCTTCATAACATTTGTACATCAAAGGAAGATTGTAAGGGAAGCAAAAGGAAAGGGGTGGAGCAGATTTGCCAATCTACCTCATATATAGAACTTGAGATGTTTTCTGTCCATAAATAGACGAAACCTTAAGTTTACCTTTTCACTTAGTACTTCTTGTACGAGAGAAGTATCGTTTGATATGCTGTTGATGATCTCTGAAGTAGTTGCTTCCTGTGAATCATAGAACCCAACTTCTTGTCGAAGTATAGCTTCCAAATACTTGTATCGGATCTTCAAAACCTGTCTCTCGCTCGTTTTACTCCAACAGTAACCCTCTGTGAATATAAAATGAACTGATTTAGTGCAACAACAGTCAAGGAAATAATTTTCACCAACTTAATTAATCACTTGTTTTTCTTAATGGGGTAGCGTCAGTATCTAGGGTTCCAAAAGATGCTTTCACTTCTTGTTCTACTGTAATTGTTTGTAGTGACGTTTGCTGTCGGCCTATCCTTTTGTTCCTGGAGTGTTCTTTGGTACACAGTGGATTGAATTATGTTTGCACCCCTTTTCCAAACAAGACATTAATTGTCTTGAGAAAGAAAAGCATAGTCATGTGTATAGATCAAATTAGTGCTATTGAGATTACCCATAAAAGCCATCACCATGACCGCTAATCCCAAGTACACAAAGTCTAAACTGCACTGTTGACAGAAACAAAAAAGGAAATCTGTGTTTTAGTTGGCGACAGAGAGATAGAGGAATGAAAATGTTGACTGGCAAGTCACTGACCTTTTGGACCTCAACCATGAAATTGTAATTATCTTGTCGTGTCTGACCATAACCCAAGCTATTCATTATGCGGCTGGCAAACACCAGTAAGCAATTTGTAGACATGCCATCTCCAATAGCTCCAACAGTACCCAGCAGCATAAGCAATATATCATTCCAATCTGCATATCTAAAGATATTGGCTATAGACTTCCTCTCCTCTCCTCTCCTCTCATTCTTCTTTGGAGAATTCATTTTACTCGCAAAAATAATCTTCGTGCAAAGATCCTGTAGGATGCTGCAGTACTGGCTAGCTAGCACCAAGAAAGAGGTAGAAAAGGCAAAGTTTTGTGCATTGGAGACCTGACTCCCTCAACCCAAACAAATACTGATACTCTCGTATCAATATATATATATATATATATAAGAGTAGATCAAGAAGCGAGTGGTGATTTTCCATGAAGCGGACCCAAATTTGTCATAAAGTTTCATGTGGGGTGGTTAAAGAAAGGCATTCTTTCTAGTGTTTTTCATAGTGGTCACTTTCTGTAGCATCAAGCAAAGCTAAGACAAGGATAAAAAGAGTGTTTTCAAGAAAGATGACTCTGACCAATTGGGCCTGCCTGGTAATGTTTCCTTTTCCATTCCTATTTGCTTGCTTTAGTACTCTAGTTTGTTTAAGATATGATACCTAAAAGCTCTTCGAGCTTGCACAAGCCTATTCCTTTGTTATTATTATTTTATTAATTAAAGTGAAAAAAGTAAAATTTAAATTCATATCTGTATTTGTATAGCTAGAGATTAATTAATTAATGATTTTAAAAACAGATCCTTATTTTTCTGTCAGCTTTTTGTCGACTTTGATATTACCATCTATTTGTATATCTCTATCCCAGGATATTTCAAACATATTATGGTTTGTGCAACCTTACCTTGCCAGTGAATGTACTAATTATAATATTAATTTAATTATATACGAGACTCAAAAACTGAAAATCTACCATTTAGATACACAATTACTGTAATATTTTCGTCCTTCATCAGAACAAAAATCTAAATCCGTTCTATCTACCCTATATATAAAGGACGAATCTGTCCAGTCAAAGGGCAGCTCTTGTTGAAGGAATCATTATAAATGCCTGCATGTTACTAATAATTACACGACTAGACTAAAATATTATTGCAGGTCTTTTGTTCAAATCTTCATGTCAATCGTTGCATTCTTTTTCTAGCTAGCGTTTCCGTTTCAATGCAGTAAAAACAGTAGTCGACACTGTGGGCTCGTAATGTTTTAAAGAAACTAATATTATTTATCTTGAGAAAGAAGAAAAGGCTGTGACTGAAATGAAAGGCTAGCTAGCTGCTAGCTTTTTGAAAAATGTATAATATTAGCGATGAACATAATTACAGAGCTCCAGCATATTTTAGTGTAGGATATGTTAAATAAGCAGACAAGAAAAAAAATGAGATTGTTGAGTTGATGAAGCATATTCTTCTTTCACTTGATTAATTATTTAATAAATTGGCTTTCCTGCATGCTGATGATCAGGCCATATTCTGTCATACCACTATCTGGCTAGCTGTCTTTGTTGGACTCTCAAGATCCTCTTATACATATCTCCGGCCACACGGAATCAACATATATATATATATATATATATATATGATGAGACCTGTCTGTTCCAGCTGCTTTCTTTTCGATTCTTTTGCTCTTTATTCTCGTAATTCTTTTAACAAGCATCCAATAAGCTCCAAACATCTGGTCACAACCGTACACTGTACAAAGAGATCTTCTCTGAAGCCTCCCAAGCATAGGAAAAATAATTAAAATCAATGAATATTAAAGAAGACATTTATATATGACATCTTGTAATGAATTGGATGGCTTCATATTGGTGGATTATCTTCGTTTTATTTATTATAAAAAGAATCTCTTACATGATGTGTAGGGTTGCTTGAGGCCATATTTACTTTGGCTTATGCATAAATAACCTAATTATTGATGTTAATATATATATATATATAAACAAATATTCATATAAGATATCCAAAATATTATTTCAATCTAATAATTTAAATTATTAGATAAGATTTTAAGATATGATTTATATTTTTTAAAATAAAAGTTCTTTAAACTTAAAATTTATATTTAAACTCGTAACTGCTTGATTATAAAAACTATATATATCTTTTAAAAAGGAATATTTTCCAAAGCCCCCATACCTTACTATCACATATATACCAACAGCATGCAGCTGTTGAGGAAGAGGAATAAGGCACAAAATCTCTTAATTTCTACTAGAAAAAGAAACCAGAAGACTAAGAACGCGTAAATTTGCTATATGATAAGAATAATTGGGGCTCCACCTGATCAGACTGTCTGCTCGACTTTTTCAAATTAATTCCTCTTCCAAAGTATCATATTCTTATTGAAAATCAGTCTATTATTCCCTTCCAAATATCACATATGTCTAATTATCAGTGGAATAATATTATTTCCTTACTATTCTCTTAGCCCCATATGTATCATGTGCAGTGTATGGATCCAAGTTGGAGAATTCGTTGTTCTTATGAGTGGGTTAGAGAAGCATCTTACATGTTTCATCATTGATTCTCGCCAAAAAGAAATTTGAACGTAGCAGGCCAGTTTCTTCATCTGTTCTTGTTCTTCTTCTTCTTCTTCTTCTTTTCATGGAAACCTATCACCGTACGCACCCTTATAAATTCAATGAATCGTAACCCTTCATTTATCTGTATTTTCTAATTAATATGTCCAACTGTTGATTCTCCATCAAAATTAGTGATCGTGTTCATCGTTCATGTTACCTTAGTTCTTATATTTCCATTCTTTCAAGATTATATATGTAAGAAAAAAAATCTAAATAAAAAACTTGACAGAAGTACATATAATAAGAAAAAATATGGATAAATTTTAAAGATTATCATTAATTGATTTCTTTTCATACAATGATGTGGTTGAGGAAATTAATTATTATTGATAAACTAAAATAAAAATATGACTCCTTTTTTATAATATGTAAATAACCCAACAATATCACGTAGAAAAAAACTAGTATTTATTATATAAATATGTTTATTTCCTTCTCTCTCTCTTTTTTTTCACCCTACTAAAGTCTGGTTTTGGCATGCCGAGTATGCCACCCAGACCTCAGACATGAAACTTTAAGGTAAATTCAAGAGGAAAGTACATTAGAAGAAAAGAAAATCCTGCAGAATGTTTTTTTCAAAAAAGATGCAATGCCTAATTTATATACTGTAGTGAAAAGAAGATATATATAAATAAAGATGTGATATAAAAGCTAAATAAAAATTAATTATGACGATGAACTTGTCAACATAGACGCAGGTTGATTAGTAAATTAATCTATAATAACTCCAAATTACAAGATGATTACTTTCAACATTAATTCACTTGAGTACTTATTAATATTGTATTAGTGAGTATATTTTCTGGTTAGTCAATTTGGTTATACATGGCATTGATTTTATTCAAGTAAAACATATTTATTATTAATAAAAAAAAATTTATTTTTAATATTCAATTATATTTTATTAATGAATCTAATATATGATTAATGAATTTAGAAGAAAGATAAAATTCGTGGAACAAAAATATTTTGCATAAGAAATAATAAAATTGTTATAATTATGAGATTTCTATTGCATCAAAACATTATTCTTAATTAATGTTTCTTGTCAATTATCTATTAAGAATAGACATTAATTAGAGTTGTTGAAACCCGTTCATATTATGTTCCTTTCTTTACTAAAGAAATCAACTACTTTCATTAACCGAGATACAAGGATACTTGGAACTGATATATATTGATGTTTGTCAAATGACATGAACACTGAACTAACTTGCAATTGATTGTTATGCTTCTTATTTTCTATACATTAAAAGATAGTACAACAACATAGTACATAAACACTTAAACACAAAAGAAAATGAGTTAACACTCAATGATATAACAATCTCTTTCTCCTAAAAGAATCTAGGAGATTTTTCACTTGTGATTCGTGAAGATTATCATTAATAATCGACTACTTGAACGACTTGTAGTTTGCGATATCTCAACCTTAAAATAATTATTCAAATCTAAAAAAAACATATGATTAATTTTCAGATAATTCTCGTATAAATTGTAAATAATTCTACGAATATACATTTCATGAAACCCAACATGATATTCACAAGATTATCAATACTTATAAACGTGCAATTATCAATCAATAGTTGTTTATTTGGATACTTGATGGAAGAACATTATTTTACTCAGACACAGATGCATTAAGACTATAAGAACTTACACATCGCGTATCATTGCACTAATCAATACTATCCTATGCGCACACTAATCTTAGCTAAATATTGACTCTTCTTAATTGGGTTTAGTTTTTTTTTTAAAAGCAGCTTTTCCTAATTACAACGTGGATCAACTACATTTTTTTGTCTGGTTCAAATAATAAACGTGGATAAATGAAAGTTACTCCGGCTTTCCGCCCAAAAATTAGCCGCCTGTAATGGAGCCGCCGCCCCTCTTCGTCAGCCATTTTTGCTTATTAACCCTATGGAAGATCACCTGTGCAGAATAGGTTAAGAATCAACAGTTCTTGCTTATTAACGTCAGTCAATTAGTGGGGCTTAATAATAAAGAATTACATGCGTAACACATTGTGCTGTTAGCAATATAAAGACACTTTTCAACACAGTTATAAACTATCATTATTTCTTGATCGTCACCAGAGAGCAGAGGCTGCAGACTCGCATTTTAAAACTCAATTTTCAAAATTGGTCAAAAGCATTCAACGCGGCCACAGCAATTTCAACATTCTCACCACCTTTACATTGTTTCTGGCAATCAAATACGCAGATACATTGAATTCCCAGAGTATTTTTTTTTCCCTGATGATCAAGCACATGAATCATGTGACACAAGTAATTTTTTTTGGTTCATATATATGATACTTGTGCTTATCTGCCTACCCTAATTCACAAACACTCATATCGTGGGATAACTTGAATAATCTGCAGCCTACGATGAACTGATATTAAAAAAATTAAAATAAATCAGAAAGCTTAAGGTTTAATAACCTAATATTAAAAAATAAAATAAAGTAAAAAAATTAATTTAAAATATAGAAACATAAAAAAAAGTTAACTTGATTAACACATGACCTTTGATATGAGATCATGATAAAAAAAAAAACTATTTAAAAAAAACTAAAAAAAACCATAGCTAAATTTTTTTAAAAAAAACTTGAGTTAATTGGGTTAACTTGACTAACTTGCGAGCTGTAATAACCCCCACATAAAAAAACACAGAAAAAATCATAAAGCTTAAGAGCCAATAACCAAACCTTAAAAGATGAAAATGAAAAAAAAAATCAACTTCAAGAAAAGAAACATGGGGAAAAAAGCCCTAATCAATTCAGGTTACTTTGACTAATACACGACACATAATATGAGATCACACAATATGAGATCAGGATAAAAAAAAGAATTAAAAAAAACTAGAAAAAAAATAATCAAAGTTAAATCAATAAAAAAAAACTTAAGTCAAGTTAAGTTAACTTAAGTAACTCATGACCTAGGATAACCTTACCGAAAGAAAAGCATAAAAAATTACGAAGCCAAAGGCTCAAAAATTTAATGTCAAATGATAAAAAAAAAAAAAAAACTCAATTCAAACCGAGTTAACTTGACTTACCTACGATCTAGGATATAAGGATCAAATCTGGTATAAAAATAAAAAAAAATCATAATCATCAAAAATTAAAAAAACAAAACAAATAACAATAAAATAGCGAGAATTAAATATGATATAAAAAATATAAAATAATTAAAAAATAAAATAAATTAAGAAAATATTAGAAATAGTAATTAAGAGAGAAACTTTTTTCCTTCTATGTTGACTATTTATATTTTTCCTATAATTCCCCTTGTCTTATCTAAAATATAAAGGAAATAGGTATTTTTCTATCAGAAATTTGATAAATACTAATGAAAATTTTTTTATCAGTAGATTGCAATGAACTTTACCGATAAATTTATTTATCATTATATCCCTAGGTAAACACTAAGGGAATTGCACTGGAGAAAAAGAATGAATAAAAAAATACGATGATGTGTAATTTTTACTAACAGCCAACGGAATTAACTCGATGATAAAGTTTATCTATAGATATATCGATAGAAATAATTTCTCGGTATATACCAATAAAATTACAGGTAATATTACAGTGAAATTCAAAAAGACAGATCGTACGATGACATAACACTTTATATCAACAAAATAATTGATAAAATGACCAAGATATAATTTTATCTATAAATTCAATAATAATATTTAATTTTTAACATAATAATAGTTAATTTTTAACATAACATATCAATTCTAATCGCATCAAAGAACTAGTCTTGCAAGTTCGTTTTAGCCAAACTCAATCTAGGAGGAACTTAGACACCATTTTGCACCGTGTTTCTATAAAATTTAATTATTTTTGTTAAAAAAAATTTTATATTTTGGATCATTTTGATGTATTTCATTACAAAAAAATATTTTGAAAAACAACCATAACCACATTTGACAATCTACTATTCAATTGTGACTAAACTTTTAATGATTGAAAAACACTAATATCAAGAAACAAAACTTTAGTATATATCACAATCATTGTTAAAAAAGAATGATGATTAACATCAAGATAGCATAATAATAATTAAAAAAAACTTTTCAGAATATATATTGGATTAAAATCTCTAAATGGGATCTACTTCCAGGTTCATTGATCCAACTGTTAGTATCTATTCTTAAAAGTTTTTTTTAATCATATTTGTTTATATTTCATATTATTATGTTAAGAATTATATTTTTACCAAGAAAAAATGTGCAGTAGAAAAAAGAAAAAGAAAAAGAAAGAACGAGATTAAAGTTTCATTGCAATCCAAGTTATGGATGAATTGATTGATTGATTAGTGTAACAAAGTAGGATTTAGAGTACATGCCTGGTGGGACTTCCTCAACTTTAATCCCAATCCACCAGTTTGTCTACGATGTAAGATTAATCTAAGAAGCGTGCAAAAGAACAGAAAAATAACAGGGTATTTTAAAGATGATGGGATTGACTCTACCAACGTCTACTTCTTCTTCTTCTTCTTCTTCTTTTTCTTCTAGTTATATGGGTCACACCAAAAGATAAATCCCCTATTTAATGCAAGGAAAGAACTCCACGAATAAACCTGCAAACATTCACCTAAAACCATTTCATCATCAAGCAAATAGATCAAACATTTTGTCACGTACTGGTTTTATTTTGTATTCAATTCCTTTCCCTTCCACACAAACTCAAGGAAATAAAC
>Ga0325411_1003944_pt1 | contig 16676 bp, 9 predicted proteins | sample PopdelMetagenome_13_FD_206181 | JGI IMG/M metagenome (GOLD analysis project Ga0325411, IMG submission 206181) | Populus deltoides microbial communities from Bellville, Georgia, United States - Xylem-PdIQD-R4 | ecosystem: Host-associated > Plants > Phyllosphere > Stem > Wood/Secondary xylem...
ATTATGGGTAAAATTACTTAATTGTATTGATAATCTATTATTATGTTACTCGAATAAAAATTACCATAGATAACATACTTGAATTGAATAATTTATTTGAAAAATTAAATTAAATTTCTTAAGAAATGAAATATTTTTTTTCATAAAACATTAAAATATCATGAACAATACATCCCATGTTTCTAAACCAGAGACATCTAACCTATTTTTATTAAAATCAAAATTTACTTTTAAAAATTAAAAAAAAATAAGCAATTTATTAATAAAATCCTTACCAGATATTTTGACATGGGCCAAAAAGTATTCCATGTTTTAACTGTTAATTTCTCAATATGCATTGCATTGTCATACCGGCCTTGCTTTCGAGTCTCATTGGCCCAAGCTCAGCCACCGAAAGTCCGAAGTGCATATTGGACTGCGTTTTTTAAAATAATTGAATTTTTTTATTTAAATCATTTTAATACCTTAATATAAAAAAAATAATAAATAAAAATTATATTTTAAATTAAAATCACCATCCCAATGTAGAGCTAAGGCCATGTTTGTTTCTCAAAAAATAGTTTCTGGGAAACTATTTTCCAAACTTTCCTGTGTTTGTTTGCCATTAGGAAAGTTGGTCAATTGAAAACACTTTCCGGTCAACGGAAAATATTTTTTAATCAAAGAAAAATTTGGTTTGGTTTTCAGAAAAATGTTTTCCATTTTGGCTGTGTTTGTTTTTCGGAAAGTGGTTTCCAGGAAATCACTTTCCAACCTTTCTTGTGTTTATTTACCATTAGAAAAGTTAGTCAACGGAAAATATTTTACAGTCAAAGAAAAATTTGGCTTGGTTTTCAGGAAAGTGTTTTCCTGGAAAATTTGAACGGAAAACACTTTCTGGAAATTATGAAAAATTTAGAAATATCAATTTTTACTGATTATATCAAATTTTATCCTCAAACTTTTAATTGTTATATATAATTTGTTTTGAATATTTATTTTTCAATTTCATCTCTTAAAATTTAATTTTTATATTAACTTTGGTTTTTATTTTTATAATTGCTATTTGCTTTTTCCTTATTATTTTTTTATTGAAATTTTTTATCTATCAAATTTGGTCATCATTCTTTTGATTGTTACTTATTTTATTTGAAATAATTTATAAAATGTTAATTATTATTATTTTAATTTCTTCACCTTTTTATTTTTTTTAATTTTTTAGATTTGATCTCTATTATTTTAATTATTATTTATTTTATTTGAAATAATTTATGAAATTATAATTTTTTTTCAATTTCATTCACATTCAACTTTTTAATTTGTAAGATTTGTTCCTCATTATTTTAATAAACTTGAGAAAAATAAAACACTAATAAGTTATTTTCCAGCTTATTTTACATGACATAACTAAACACTGGAAAATATTTTCCAATTTATTTTTTATTATACTATCAAATATCAAAAAATATTTTCCCAAAACTTGCTTTCCCCAACATTCACTTTCTAAAAAAATTATTACTCTCCAGCAAATAAATAGACCATAGTGTCTCCCTCCATTCATCTTCTCGTTTTTTTTTTTTCCCTCCTCTTTTCATAATACAAAATGAAATATTTAAAAATAGATGGGTAGTTCAAGGTTCAGCTTTGGTGTACACATGTGCCTTGATGCCAATTTATACAGATTCAGTAGCTGTCAGCGGTGAGTCAGATTTTTATACTGTGTCAAGGACTTTGCATATATATATATATATACACACACACACACACACACACTAGATACATCTCCGACGCGATACTACGAGTCAATTATTTTTTGTATTTTAAAAAAAATCAAGATTTAAAAATATTAGGTTCTTTTACAAAATTATACCCAAAAGTCTTAGGTTTGGCTGCAACGCTTGACTCAAAAGTAATATTTATAATATTAATAATAACATTAAACTTGGGTTAACCCTTAGCATAAAAGTGTCTGGAATGCACCCAATAGCATTGGACGTGTGTTTGACTGCAAGGTCGTGTCATAAAAGTGTAATAATTAAATATATTAGTTAAAAAGAAAAAAAATAAAGAAAAAAAACCAACAGGAAGAAAAAAAACTAATGAAGAAAAAGAAAAAAATATAAATTAACTGTGTTAACCCTTCAAATCAGGTTAACCCATCATACCTTGAATTCGCATCGTGAAAGTTTGATAATTAAAAAGAAAAAAACAAATTAATGGGTTAACCCAGAATTAACTGGACTAACTTGTCAAACAAGGTTAGCCTGTCAAATCCGGAATCCGTGTCATGAAAGTTTGATAACTAAATAGAAAAAAATTTAACATTAACAATTTAAATTAAACAAAAAAAATTAATTAAAAAGAAAAAAACAAAAGGCATAAGCCTTTTCACTATGGACTGCACTGTGCAGTCCACAGTCAAAGGCATAAAAACAACAAAAAAACAAAAATAAAAACTAAAGGCATCAGTCGAGAACTACTTAGAAAAAAATTTAATATTAATAAACTAAATTAATTAAATAAAATTAATTAAAAAGAAAAATACCTCTAAGAAGAAAAAAAAACTAAATAGAAATAAATTTAACATTAACAAATTAAACTAGACGAAATAAATTAAAAAGAAAAAAAGCAAAAAACAAATTACAGGTTAACTCGTCAAATTAGGTTAACCCGTTAAACCTGGGATTCATGTCATGAATGTCTGGTAACTAAATAAAAAAAAAGTGAAAATTAAAAAACTGAACCAAACAAAAAAAAATTAATTAAAACGAAAAAAAATCCGGGTTAACTCGTCAAACCATGTTAACCCGTTAAACCCAGGATTTGTGTCATGAAAGTTTGATAACTAAATAGAAAAAAATTAGTATTAACAAACTAAATTAAACAAAAACAATTTATGAAAATAAAAAAACAAAAAAAATTGACGGTCAACCCATAATTAACTGGGTTCACCCGTGAAACCAGGTTAACCCGTGAAACTCGGGATATGTGTCATGAAAGTTTGATAACTAAATAGAAAAAAATTAGTATTAACAAACTAAATTAAACAAAAACAATTTATGAAAATAAAAAAACAAAAAAAATTGACGGTCAACCCATAATTAACTGGGTTCACCCGTGAAACCAGGTTAACCCGTGAAACTCGGGATATGTGTCATGAAAGTTTGATAAATAAATAGAAAAAAATTAGTATTAACAAACTAAATTAAATAAAAAAAATTAATTAAAAAGCAAAAAAAAATTCTTGGTTAACTTGTCAAACCAGGTTAACCCATTAAATCCGGAAAACGTGTCATGAAAGTCTGATAACTAAATAAAAAAATTTAATATTCATAAACTAAATTAAATTAAACAAAAAATTTTGTTAAAAGAAAAAAACAAAGAAATAAGCAAAAAAAATAATCCCGAAAGGCATAAAAAAAGCTAAAAAAAATGAGACAACTTAAAAAAAAAACCTAAAGCATCAGTGTTTTACTGTGGACTACACTGTGCAGTCCACAATAAAACACTAATCCCTTTTAGTATATGTTACAATTAATTAAAAAGAAAAAAAGTAAAAAAAAAAATTCAGGTTAACTCGTCAAACCTGAGATCCGTGTCATGAAAATCTGATAACTAAATAAAAAAATTAACATTAACAAAAACAATTAAACAAAAAAAAATTCATTAAAAGAAAAAAACAAAAAAAAACCCGTAAAGGCTAGAAAACAAAAAAAAAAGAGAAAAAAAAAAAGACAACTCAGCGTTTCACTGTGGACTTGCACAGTGAAACATTGAGCAGTTTTAGTTTATTGTCAATTAACAAACTAAACTAAACGAAAAAAATTAATTAAAAAGAAAAAAAAATTCAGGTTAACTCGCCAAACCAGGTTAACCCGTTAAACCCGGGATCCGTGTCATGAAAGTTTGATTACTAAATAAAAAAATTAACATTAACAAACTAAATTAAATAAAATAAACTATTAAAATAAAAAAACATAAAAAATTGACAGCCCATGAAACCTGAAATATGTGTCATGAAAGTCTAATAACTAAATAAAAAGAAATTTAACATTAACAAACTAAAGTAAACGAAAAAATTTAATTAGAAAGAAAAAAAAGCAAAAAACATTCTGGGTTAACTCGTCAAACCATGTTAACCTGTTAAACTCGGGATTCGTATCATGAAAGTCTGATAACTGAATAAAAAAATTTAACATTAACAAAAAAAAAATTATTAAAAGAAAAAAAAAGAAAAAAAAACTCTAAAAGTGTAAAAAAAAAAAATCAGCTCATATTTTACTAAATGGAAAGAAATTTAACATTAACAAACTAAAGTAAACAAAAAAAATTAATTAAAAAGAAAAAAAAAGCAAAAAAAAATTTATAGGTTAACTCGTCAAACCATGTTAACCTATTAAACCCGGGATCCATGTCATGAAAGTCGGATAACTGAAGGAAAAAAATTTAACACTAACAAAAAAAATTATTAAAAAAAACTCTAAAAACGAAAAAAAAAGAAAAGAAAAGAAGGGGCTCATCTTTTACTGTGGACCACACAGTGTAATCATCAGTAAAAAAATGAGCCTTTTTAGTTATAGTTTAATTTGATGCTTCTATGATTCTATCTACAATAATAATAATAATAATTATTATTATTATTATTATTATTATTATTATTATTAATTGGGTTGGAGTGGATATCTTACATAGCCCCTTTTTTTTTTTAACATTTTTTATTTTTATTTTAATAACATCTCCAAATTTCAGATAACTAAGTTTTTGTCGGTCCAGACCCATCTATTTATAAAAATGTTTTCTTTATTTTTTTTATATTGTTTTTTCTAATTAAAGATATCCATGGACTAATTAGTGTGGAATTATTCTATCCAACACCCCCTCTTTTTTTTTTCTAAGCGTTTGATAATCTCGTATATTTTTTTAAAAAAATTACACCAAATATTAGATGTAGGAGGTACAGAGCCGGGGAAAGGAGTGACCATATCCTCTAGAAATATGTAAAAAAAAAAAAACTATAATATAAAATGATATTTTACCAATTAAAAATTTCAAGAATAAAATTAAATTTATACATAATTATTATAACATTAATTCACATACGTTGTCAAAGCAACCATAATTCTTCTAACTCATTCTTTATTTTATTTCATTTTACTTTTTGCAATGGCTTTTTTTATGAATTTGTATTAAATTGTAAGAAAAGAGTACTAAATATTGATAAATAAATAAAAATTCATGGGATCATATTTTGTTGCGGTAGATACAAATAAACGTCTAGCAGGGCTACACCACAGGTCAAATTGTTATTTTTTTTATTAAAATGATGTTCATAAAAATATTAAAATTTATTTTAGAAAGAAGTGACCCCCATAAAAAGAGTCGAGTCAACCTAAGTTAACCCGTTAAATTTGCAGTTCAAGTCAAATGATTGGGATAACCCGATAAAAAAAACAAAAAAAACTAGAAAGCCCATTTAAAAAAAAAACTAATATCGAATGATAAGTTGGAAAAGAAAATAATAATAAAAAAAAACAATGTCAACTCACGTTGATTATCCAAACTCATAACCTCATAATTAGATTGGAAGCACCCCACCTTGAAAAATAAAAAAAACATAATCTTCAACCAATTAAATCTTGAAGGATGAAGTAAAAAAAAAACTATACAAGATGATCCAAAACAAAACAAAAAATATCAATTAAAAAGATCAACATTGAAATAAAAAATTAATTAAAGGACAGCTAAAATTTATTGATTGAAGGGTGAAATTGAATCAATTAAATATTAGATGATGAAATTGAAAATAAAAACTATACAAAAGGATTCAAAACAAAAATAATAATTAAAAGAACTTGAAAATAAAAAATAAATTAGAGGATAGCTATTTTTTTCTATTGAATGGTGAAATTAAAAACAAAATCAATTTAACAAAAAGATAATTAAAAAAATAAAGATCAAAATTGAAATAAAAAATAAATTAGAGGAAAAATATAAATTTTTGATTGAAAAATGAATTTGATATGAACCCGGTAGATATAAAAATCCATAACTAAAGTTAAAATTGATTATAAATCCTGAAAAAGCTAGGATTAAGTTTGGAATTAAGCTTGACACAATGATAACCTATATCGATATACCAAGACTATAATAACCAGACCCCCACCCAACAATTATAGAGAATAACAAATGAGAAATATGAAAAATGCCATGAAAATTGATTAATTTTTTAATAAGTCAAGATAAGTTCTTTGAAGAACCAAAGTAAGAAAAATCTAGTACAACACACAATAATAATTGTTAAAATCAAAGTCTGTCCATCACTTATTATTTGATTAAAAACTTAAATACATGTTAAATAACTTTATTTATAATAGGTAAAAAATCCTAAACAATGTTGAAAAATAATAAAAGACCTCTAAATAAAATGGAAAAATAAATCTTAAATCAATCAGGCAACTAATACAAATCTCACACCATAACTTCTAGACTTTATCGTAAGTCCTTCCCAATGTCTAATTGACATGAAGTTTTAACCAAATATAAAACAAGGCGTTAAGTCTTGTACGAAAATAAGGAATCTATTGGTAAAATTTTAATCTGATCCAACGATCGGATCAAAACCCATGCTCATTAACATAAAACCACACATTAGGAAAATAAGCTCAATCTGCATGTAAGTAGAAAAATAAATTAAATCCATAAGTCTTTTAGGAAATAAGGCATAAATATCTTGATTAATCTATTAAATATCTCTTTAACCTTTTTTTAGATGTAAAATTAGCACATGTAATGAATCTTTTGGTGATACTCGTTGATTTTTCATTAACAAAAGGACAATTAAAAGAGTGAAAATCAAAATTAGAACAAAAAATAAATTGAAAAAAAATAGCATATCACAAATTAGGATTGAAGGATATGATTGAATATTTTTTTTACAAAAGAGTTAAGAACAAAAATGAAAAATCAAATGAATAATGATAAAAGTTAAAATTTCAATAAATAAAGGGGGCAGCATTGAAATTTTACATGTCCATTGTGAATTTTGAGACGAGAAGAGAGAGAAAAAGTTTTACCGATGTCACATTGCCACACGTTGTCTCAATAGAAAAAGGATGGCGCAACGCTTCCAATGACATGATGGAAAAGAGTTTTGTTCGCTGGAAGGTACCGCTCGCATTGCTTGGAAGGTACGAGTGCCTTTCATACGATGATGCATGCGTTGCATGTACCAACCACTTTTTTTTAATTATATTTTATATCAATTCAAGTATCAAATTGCTCCTAATTCAACATGATAATAACAAAAAAAACGGTTTGAAAACACAAAAAATCCTCTGAACATCAATTTCAAATTTCATACTTTGAAGTGTAATTGAATCATTTCACTATAATTTAGAAATATAAAAAGATTAAATAGTCTCGAATGAACTTAATATTAACTAATGAGTCTTATAAAAAATCCTTCTTGCCCCTAATAGCTAGCTCAATCATTTTTTAATGGAAGAACAAAACTATCATTATGTTGTTTTAGTGAATGACGTGGATAATTTTTTTCAAAGGGGTTTTAGCTTTTGTTAATCTAGACAATCATTTCAATTATATATATATATATATATATATATATATATATATATTGTTAAAGTTATTTTACTTAATTATCTTTTGGTTCAAAATTAACAAAAAAATTATCATTTAGGGCATTTTTATATTTTAAAATTGTTAAAAATTAAAAAAAAAAAAAAAAAACCGTGATGGCATGTGTGTGGAGGTGAGGGAACCTCGAGCCTTCCAGGTGACGTGTGATTGGGCCTATGTTGATGTGATTGTCCAGGATATGAAAGCAAAAAGGGCCAGCAAATGACAGGGAGTGTCCAGATACTGTGTGCATGCCTTTAACACGTGGCACCGTTTCATTTATTAGATCTGATGATATTAAAGATGTGTTTCCAAACCGCCTTATCTTAAATTTTATATATATATATATATATATATATATATATATATATATATATATATATTTGTTTAAAATAATTATTTTTCATATTTTAATATATTAATATTAAAAAAATAAAAAAATAATTTATTTTAATAAAATTTTAAATAAAAAACACTTTTTAAACCATTGTAGATATCAAACTATAACTAAAAGGACTCATTTTTTTATTTTGGACTGCACAGTAAAAGATAAGCCCCTTTCTTTTTTTTTAGAGTTTTTTTTAATAATTATTTTGTTAGTGTTAAATTTTTTTATTCAGTTATCTGACTTTCATGATACGGATCCCGGGTTTAATAGGTTAACATGATTTGACAAGTTAACCCATAAATTTGTTTTTTGCTTTTTTTTTTCTTTTTAATTAATTTTTTTTTGTTTACTTAAGTTTGATAATGTTAAATTTCTTTCCATTTAGTAAAAAAAGAGTTGATTTTTTTTTTTACACTTAGCGTTTTTTTTTTGCTTTTTTTTTCTTTTAATAATTTTTTTTTGTTAATGTTAATTTTTTTTATTCAGTTATCAGACTTTCATGACACGGATCCTGGATTTAACAGGTTAACATGGTTTGACGAGTTAACCCAGAATTTTTTTTGTTTTTTTTCTTTTTAATTAAATTTTTTCGTTTACTTTAGTTTGTTAATGTTAAATTTCTTTTTATTTAGTTATTAGACTTATTAGACTTTCATGACACATATTTCAGGTTTCACGGGTTAACCTGGTTTCACGGGCTGTCAATTTTTTTTTGTTTTTTTATTTTAATAATTTTTTTTATTTAATTTAGTTTGTTAATGTTAATTTTTTTATTTAGTAATCAAACTTTCATGACACGGATCTCGGGTTTAACGAGTTAACCTGGTTTGGCGAGTTAAACTGATTTTTTTTCTTTTTAATTAATTTTTTTCGTTTAGTTTAGTTTGTTAATTGACAATAAACTAAAATTGCTCAGTGTTTCACTATGCAAGTCCACAGTGAAACGCTGAGTTGTCTTTTTTTTTTTTCGTTTTCTAGCCTTTATGGGTTTTTTTTTGTTTTTTTCTTTGGGTTTTTTTCTTTTAATGAATTGTTTTTGTTTAATTTTTTTTGTTAATGTTAAGTTATCAGATTTTCATGACACGGATCTCGGGTTTGACGAGTTAACCTGAATTTTTTTTTTGCTTTTTTTCTTTTTAATTAATTGTAACATATATTAAAAGGGATTAGTGTTTTATTGTGGACTGCACAGTGCAGTCCACAGTAAAACACTGATGCTTTAGGTTTTTTTTTTAAGTTGTCTCATTTTTTTAACTTTTTTTTATACCTTTCGGGATTATGTTTTTGCTTATTTCTTTATTTTTTTCTTTTAACAAATTTTTTTGTTTAATTTAATTTAGTTTATTAATATTAAATTTTTTTCATTTAGTTATCAGACTTTCATGACACGTTTTCCGGATTTAACGGGTTAACCTGGTTTGACAAGTTAACAAAGAATTTTTTTTTTTGCTTTTTAATTAATTTTTTTCATTTAATTTAGTTTGTTAATACTAATTTTTTTCTATTTAGTTATCAAACTTTCATGACACATATCTCGAGTTTCACGGGTGAACCCAGTTAATTATGAGTTGACCGTCAATTTTTTTTGTTATTTTATTTTCATAAATTGTTTTTGTTTAATTTAGTTTGTTAATGTTAAATTTTTTTTAATTTAGTTATCAGACTTTCATGACACAGATCCTGGGTTTAACGGGTTAACATGGTTTGACGAGTTAACCCAAATTTTTTTCGTTTTAATTAATTTTTTTTGTTTGATTTAGTTTCTTAATTTTCACTTTTTTTTATTTAGTTACCAGATATTCATGACACGAATCTCAGGTTTAATGAGTTAACCTAATTTGACGAGTTAACCTGTAATTTTTTTTTGTTTTTTTTTCTTTTTAATTTATTTCGTTTAGTTTAATTTGCTAATGTTAAATTTATTTCTATTTAGTTTTTTTTCTTCTTAGAGGTTTTTTTTCTTTTGAATTAATTTTATTTAATTAATTTAGTTTATTAATATTAAATTTTTTTCTAAGTAGTTCTCGACTGATGCCTTTAGTTTTTATTTTTGTTTTTTTGTTGTTTTTATGCCTTTAACTGTGGACTGTACAGTGCAGTCCATAGTGAAAAGGCTTATGCCTTTTTTTTTAATTAATTTTTTTTGTTTAATTTAAATTTTTAATTTTTAATTTTTTTCTATTTAGTTATCAAACTTTCATGACACGGATTCCGGATTTGACAGGCTAACCTGGTTTGACAAGTTAGCCCTGTTAATTCTGGGTTAACCCATTAATTTATTTTTTCCTTTTTAATTATCAAACTTTCACGATGCAAATTCAAGGTATGACGGGTTAACCTGATTTGAAGGGTTAACACAGTTAATTTATTTTTTTTCTTTTTCTTCATTAGTTTTTTTCTTCATGTTGGTTTTTTTTCTTTATTTTTTTTCTTTTTAACTAATATATTTAATTATTACACTTTTATGACACGACCTTGCAGTCAGACACACGTCTAATGCTATTGGGTCTGGTATTGCATTACAGACACTTTTATGCTAAAGGTTAACCCAAGTTTAATGTTATTATTAATATTATAAATATTACTTTTAGGTCAAGTGTTGCAACCAAACCTAAGATTCTTGAGTATAACTTTGCAAAAAAACCTAACATTTTTAGATCTTGATTTTTTTTAAATAAAAAAAATAATTGATCCGCAGCATCGCGCGGGGCATGTAACTAGTAATAATCTAAAACACATCCTCGAAGAGCTCACAAATCATGAGGTTGAGTCTAGCAATGTCGATGTTTATTTTCGGTTTTCATCCGTAAAAATTAAGTTTACATTTCCGTGTAGATTTAAGCCTAGTTTTATCCATTTCAAAACTATACAATTCATGCAAAAGCCCGTTTAATTGCGCCGACTCTAATTGTTCAATTCTCTTTGTATTTTAAATTAATCCCCCAATCTATTTCTATAAATCTAATTATTTTTATTTATTTTTAAATTTAATATATATATATTTTTTAATTTCAAACTTACACTTGTGTATAAAACGCAAATACCACCTCATTTGTTTTTTTAAAAAAGAATATATATATATATATATATATATATATATATATAAATTTAATTCCACAGGACAATTTTTTTTTAAAATATATTTAATAATAAATAAATTTAGATTTAAGTTTTGCATGGAAGGATACCTTCGTTTATTAGGATGAGAATATATCCCAAAAGATTAGATTGGACAATAATCTTAGATAATAAATTAGGGACATATTAGAAACTAAACCTTAAATATAAAAACAAATTAAGCTAATTCTTCCAAAAATTAAACCTTTCGAAGTATGCCAACATCTTAATTAGGGCATATAATTTAGGCATGGTAATGAAAATACATTTGTGCTTATAAACCTTCAATTATTAGGGATGAAAAAGGTATCACCAATTGATTTCTTATTATATCAATATCCATACTTATATCTAAGAAAAGATATTTATACTCTATCTAATATTCATTGAATAAAAAATTTAAATATTCACATCCTACTTATTAGATTTTGAATATCCATGCACTGTTTATTATTTAACATAAAATAATAATAATAATAATAATAATAATAATAATAATAATAATAATGAAATTATAAATGTTGTGTGTAATATTAATTTGGTTTTGCGATCCTTGAGCAAAAAAATATAGCTTATTCTAAAATAATAAATAATAAAAAATATAAGGAGCAAATGTAAAGGAAGAAGAAATAGAAAGGGTTGTTTTAAACATTTTTTTTTTTGGATTCGAGGAAATCTCACCCCCTCGGAAAGCGCACTTTGTGGGCCCAGGTGAGGGAGTAAAACCCCGGCTGTCCCAGACTCTTACAAGATGTGCACGCCCTGACTCGAACTCGAGACCTGCTGTGCAGATCTCAAACCCTTTGCCATCACGTTATGCTCCTTGGGGATGTTGTTTTAAAATTCTATAAGAGTTGACACAAAATTCTAAAATAAGAAAAAAAAGGAAAAAAAAATGATCTCCATTGACAAACCACCATCAATATTGAAAAACGCGTTATACCAACTTTCACAAGGCATTGAGATATTTCAGACGTTGCCCCAAAATGCTACTTTTGATTGTCGGAAGGCTCCACATCCATCGTTTGAACTAGAGGTGATTTTTGGTTTAATTTTTATTTAAAAAAAGTAATAAAAATAAAATTAAAAAAATTAAAAAAATCAAATAGGAATCGAATCGGAACTGATTCAAACCGGCCAGTTTTGATTCACTCCGATTCAGTTTTTTACCATAAAAACCGGAAAAATCTATATTTTTTTGGGCTTTTTTTAAAGCTTTTTGATAGGCTTTCTAATGAGCTTGTAATTGATATTAATATTACCTAATTTTATTACAAGATTCTATAATATATTTAACTTTTTTTGTCACTGAATATCCATTTATATTAAATTATTAGTGCTAATATTATATTCATATGTTGCAAGTCTTTCTAATAATTGTGTTTTGGACTCGTGCATCAGAGTTTAAATAACACACAAAAGTTAAAATCTAAATTACATAACACTATCTTCAAAAGGACTTAAAAAAAACAACAAATAACCTTGTTATAAAATATAAAACACTTCATGCAAAAAATATAAATGAAAAATATAAAGCACTGCCTAATTATCAACCGTTGCTAGATGTAACTTTCCACCAAATTCTACAAAATATAAAATTAGACATGTTAGATAATTGCAAACGCTTTAATTAATAAATCACAAAATAAAAAGTGCAAGTTTATATATAAAAAAATTGGCTCACTCAAGGTTTTTGTAAGTTTCAAGATCATTTATCAAGTTTCTAAATGATAATTAGATATCGATGCAGTAATTGTGAAAGCATATACTTTTACACCACATTCTAAACACCGGAGAAAATCAAGCAAGTGATTTCAAGAAAATCACTGTGTTTCCAATAACAGCACTAGTCTAATAACATAGTTCAACAACACACTAAGCCATCATACACATGCCGATGAAAGTAAAAACAATCCAGGTAAGAATTAAGGTTTCTTTGGTCTTCATTTTTCATTTGCAAATTTGTTTGAATTTGTCACATTATGTCCAGTAGTTCATTTCCCTGAAAGAAAAACAGGGAGCTGGAATATACATGTTGGCTGTTGTTTAATGCTTAATTGCTTACTGACAAGGACCTTTAATCAATAATGTTTCACGACAATAATTTTTTCCACTAAAATGAGCAAAACCCAAATCCAAATTCTCACTTTAGTTAACTACAAAACTCAAATCTAAATTCTGCTCTTCTATCCATACAACTGAAAATCAAAACTTCTTTTAAGGACAAGGTTTTTGGGAAACGGAATAACCTTCCAAGGTTTGCTATACACAAAAAACTCAAAAGATCATTGATTACCACAAATCTCAAAAACCCATTTGCAAAATCACAAGAAAAATCTACTAAATATAAATCAAAAGACAGTATAACACATGCACACAGATACACATACAGACAGATTTTTCAAATTTTATACAAACAGCAACTTCAACACAGTATTTAATGGAAGAAAAAACTAGTGCAAAATATGCTTCCAAAAGGCTAAATCACACAAAATTTAGCGGAATAAAACCTCAAACAAGTACACTCTACTACAAATAATAATAAAAAAAAGTTATAAAAACTTATTAAGAGCTCAAAAAAAGTGAAAACTGGATTGTGAGTCGTTGAGATATGTATACCAGAAGAAGCGAGTCCTGCTGGCCATTGGTGATCTCAACTTCTTTCACTTTCTGTGCAACAACCTAATCGAATACGAAATAGAGATATAAATTAGTCTCACATTTAAAAACAAAAATGATAGTGAATTAAATGAAAGGATTGAAACAGAGATTTTAGAATTTTTCGCTCAATTTTGATGAAATTCGGAGCTAAATTTAAGCATATTCCCAGAATCTCAAATCAATCAAAATACGACTTTAAGCTCAAACACTGATTTTTTGTAAAGATATACCAACAAATAAAAAGATCATAAAGCATATATTAAAAAAAAACAGAGATTGACAGAAAAAAGAAATCATACCTGGTGTGAGTTGTGACAAGATTCAAGGTCGGGTGTGAGAGAGGGAGGTGACTGGTTTGCTAGATCTGAACTCTGGAGGTTAGGTGTGCCGGCGTGGTGTTTGTCATGCCTGTGTGGGAAATGAATGTGGCTGAAGTCAAGAGAACGAAAATGAAGACGAATTAATTTGATTTTGTTAGAGACTTGAGAATGAGATGAGATCTGTGAAAGTGTGAATTGTGAGGGTTGAGGGAGCGGCTTGTTTGCTCAGGACGGCTGGACGCGCTAGGGTTAAGAAAATTAGAGAGCTTTTTTTTGGTATTTATAGTACCCCTTTAACTGAACCGGTTCGGTTCGGTTGGGGTTTTTTCAGTTTCAGGTTTTTTAAATCGAAACCGAACCAAACCTATTTTTTTGAAAAAAATCAATCAGTTTAATCAGTTTTTTTTGTTCGGTTTTTTCGGTTATTTTTCTCTCGATTTAATCAATTTCTCGGTTTTTTTACTCACCCCTAGTTTAAACGACGCAGGAATCGTTCACATGTTAGCGTGTGCAAACAAGTTTTTTTAAAATAATATTCAATATATGATAATTACAATAATACCCTTGAGTAACCTCTAAAATTACAACAAAACCAATGTATAATGATAAAAAAAAAACTTTATGAGAGCGTAATATCTTTTTTATCTGCAAGATTACTAAAGTAGTTGCACTATTCCGAATAAAATGAAAGCACTAAAATACCCCTAAGACAAAAGCATAAGTATTTTTTATTTCAAGGCTACGGTAGTAATTTTATTGTGTTAGAAATTTTAAAATGACAAATCTAACCTCCCATAATATGTTAAAGACAATTGTGTCATAATAAAAATATAATTTTGCCCCTGATGCCTGGTTCAATGGTTTTGTATTGCAAAGGCAATTTCATAATTTTACTATTATAATAATGAATAATAATATGTGTACTGTTTTGGGTTTAGTTTTTTTTTTAACTAGTTTTCTAATTCGTGCCATCCTGCGGGTCAAATTTAATTAGTTTTCTAATATGTTGTGAGTCAGATTAAAATTTTTTTGAATGTAAAAAAATATATATTCAGGCTACAAGTAATTATTTTGCATTGTTATTAAAGCTAATCTAATGAGTCAACCTAAAATTCTTCCAATCTTACTCCTTGTTTAGCCCAAGTTTAAAATTAACTCATGTAGGGCTTATTTCAATATGACTTAGTCGACTTGTTAAGTCTAAAGACAACATGGGCCACTAGTAAAACTTCGTGGTTTGACTTTAAATTTTTCTTCAAGATGATAATTTTTAGATAATGAGATGACAACATATTAAATTGACCCGAGTTTCATGACTTAACCCGCCAAACCATCAACCTGGATCATGAACTCCATTAAGTTTAACAACTTTGTTTTTTTTTTTTTAAAAAATATTTTTTATTTAATGATGTGATAACAAAAATAAATGCTCATAAAATTTAGCATTAACAAAATACCAAGATATTTGTTTAAGATTGTGATAACCTCATATATATAAAAAACTAAAATAAATCATAAATATCAATTCAAAATCAATACATATTGAAGGATGCAATTAAAAAAAGAGAGGCGAAAAGGATTCAATAAAAAGGAAAAAAAAATGAAAGATGAGATTTTTTTTAAAAAGAGAATTATTTGACATTGTTTTTAAACTCGACCCAGGATATCAACCTTGAAACTTCCCAACTCAATTCCTTGTCTAAATTGAGTTTAAAATTAACTTGGATGAAAGTTGTCTTGACATGACTTAGTCGACCTAATAGGTTCAAAGATAATATGGACAACTAATAAAAACACGATTTGACTTTAAAAAAAATTCAAGATGATTTTTTTTTAATATTAAAACGAAGACATATTAGATCAACTCAGGCTTCGCGACTTAACTCGTTAAACCCGTAATCCGAATCATGAACTCCATTGAGTTTTAAAAATTGCTTTTTAAAATTTTTTTATTTAATTTTATGATAAAAAATAGACGCTTATAAAATTAAGCACCAACCAAATAATAAGTTGTTTGTTTGAGACTATGATAATTTTATAAAAATAAATTATAATAAATAATATAGAATCAATAAAATTAAAAGAAAAAATTCAAGTTGTTGATTTTGATGAGAAATCAACAAATTATTCAAAAAAAAAAAAGAAATTTGGATAATTGTCCAAAATAACAATATTCCACTCGAATTATCAGAATGCTCCCTCCTGATTCACGTATCAATTAGTGGGTGGGGCCACGTAGTGGTAACTGGTGAGAACTTGGGAAGCAAGTTTACAAACTATTTGTTTTTGTATTTTAATTTTTTTTTTAAAAAAATATTATTTTTATATATTTTCATATAAAAAAACATTATTATTATAATTCCAAACGCGTTATTTAAGCAGTGAAAAGTGCTTCTAACAAAAGTAATAAAGAGGAACCAATCCCTTTATTCCCTTCAGCTTGTTCTGGAAGGAGTGAGCAGTGACCAATGGCCCTATTGGTGGACTCTCCATGGACTCTATTGGTCAATAGAGAATGTGATAGCCAATGTAAATAATATATAAATCAATCGGCCTCTTCTTCCTTCCTGTCTTAG